>Ga0210407_10000577_pt1 | contig 40691 bp, 33 predicted proteins | sample IncBWC27MmetaG_FD_150860 | JGI IMG/M metagenome (GOLD analysis project Ga0210407, IMG submission 150860) | Forest soil microbial communities from Barre Woods Harvard Forest LTER site, Petersham, Massachusetts, United States - Inc-BW-C-27-M | ecosystem: Environmental > Terrestrial > Soil >...
CGCCGGCCTCGGGCATGCCTTTTTCCATCAGCTTTTGTTCCTGCACCTTGCTCATGAATGCGATGCCGGTAAGATGCTGGCCCAAGCCATCGTGCAGGTCCTGTCCAATGCGGCGCTGCTCCCGGGCGCTGATCTCCAGAATCGTTTTCTCCAGATGTTTGCGCTCGGTGATGTCGATTCCGGTGGCGATGAAGTACGTGGGCGTCCCGCCGTTGCCAGGAAGCACCGTGCTTGACCATGCGATCAGGCGGCGAGCGCCGTCCCGCTTTACCAGATAGCCCTCATAGTCACTGGGGAACTGATCCGAACGGGGTTGTTGAAGGACTGATTTGAAACGGTCCACCTCGTCCGGAACCATCAATAAGTCCCAAATTTTCTGGCCGGCAACCTCAGCGAAAGAATATCCAGTGGTTCGTTCACAGGCCCGGTTGAAGCGGATGATGCTGCCTTCGGGATCGAGCACCACCACCAAAGCTCCCACCGTGTGGAGAATGGCGGAGACCACATTGCGCTCTTCCTGCAAAGCCTGTTCGGTTTGCTTCAGATCAGTGATATCAAAGCCCACACCGTGGATGAACCAGGGCTCACCGTCCTCCTTGCGAATCATCTTGGCTTCGCAATGAAACCAGATGACTCGGCCATCGCGCGAAACCACACGGTAGGCCGAGCGCAGCGGATTGCCGGTCAGAAACATTTCGGCCGCTTCGGTGCTCCAGCGCTGCTTGTCGTCCGGATGGATTTGGCTGTACCAGCGGACCGGATCTTCCAGCCATTCTTCCTGGGAAAAACCCAGCGTGGCTTCAATCTGAGGGCTGACGTAGGCCTCGCCGATGCCCCGATCGAGATAAGCCATGAACACTACCGCCGGAATCTGCTCCACAAGCGCTCGATATCTGGCTTCGACATTCGGAAGCTGCGCATCGTCATCTTTGGACCATCCCTGGTCTGGCCGTTCTGGCGGATACACGATGCGTCTTGCAGTCGCGAGATGGTGGTGGCGGCTGAAGACTCCGGCCAAGCCCTGGAGAATTTCCTCGGCCTCGGAGGGATTCAGGTCCGGCTTGGCAGCCGCAGAAGGAGGGGCGTTGGCAATGGCGTTCGCCTTATTCGACCACGAAAACGAGACCATGCTCACTCCTGAAGCGACAGCATTTCATGACCATGCGTTGCAGCTCAGTCCTTGCCGCGCGTCGGCTTGCGCCAACTGGGCTCTTTGTTCAGCGACGACTGCGTGAAACGGCGCAACGCGTGAATGGCGCGCCCATAAGTTTGAACCGCAGCCGACGACAAAAGAGAACCCGGCGGCTGATTCATAAAAGGCATGAACTTGTCGGGAAAGCCCGGCATCGTACACCCGATGCAGATGCCGCCGACGTTGGGACATCCGCCAATACCACCCATCCATCCACGCTTGCCAACGTTACACTGAACCACCGGCCCCCAACATCCCAGCTTCACGATGCAAAGCGGAGATCCGTATTCTTCAGCAAACTGCGCCTGCTCGTAGAAGCCACCGCGGTCACAACCTTCGTGTACCGTGTTGCCAAAGAGCCAGGTCGGCCGCAGCGCCTCATCGAGCGGAATCATAGGCGCGCGGCCGGATGCCATGGACAGCAAATACAAAAGCGTTTCCATGAAATTATCGGGCTGCACCGGACATCCGGGCACGCACACGATGGGAATCTCCGCTCGCGACTTCCATTTCCATCCCAGGTAGTCGGGAAGACCCATACATCCCGTGGGATTGCCTTCCATGGCGTGGATGCCGCCGTAGGTAGCGCAGGTTCCCGCTGCCAACACCGCCCAGGCTTGGGGAGCGAGACGATCGATCCATTCACACGTGGTGATCGGCTGACCGGTGTTGGGGTCCGTACCCATGGATGCCCAGTAGCCTTCCTCCTTATTATGTTCATTCGGGATCGACCCTTCGACCACCAGAATGAAATTTTCCATTTTCCCTTGTGCCGCTTGATGGAAGGCCTTCATAAAGTCGTCGCCATTGGCCAAGGCAAGGAAGGGATTGTGCAGGGTCACTTTTGGAATCCAGGGAATTTGCCCGAGAAGGATATCTTCAATGCTGGGCTGGCTGGCAGCCGTCATGGCGATGGTGTCCCCGTCACATCCAAGGCCGGCAGTTATCCAGAGAACGTCGAGTTCGGGGATGGGACTCTGATTTCCCCGGCGAATCTCGGCCTCCACCATTTCGACTTCTCCCCGAAGCACGCCAGAGACTCCGTTCCGATTCTTTCCTCCCAAATCGAGCCGCGAAGAATCTGGACCGAAGGCTGAGCGGGTAAAATACCACGTTAGAGTGCTCCTTGCTAAGTCCTGGCATATTTTAGCGGAATCTCTCTCGTTCACGCTCGGCAGAAGCCGGCAAACGGCGTGGAAACTATAAGCGCACCCAATCCTTGATCGGCTAAAATCGATCGGCCAAAATCTGCACTTCTTCGGCTTTGCTGTTTTTTGGGGGTTCTCTTTGTCCGATAAGGACATCTAAGAGTACTGCCGACCAATAAGCAGTTGTTGAACCCTGCACTGGACCAGCGGTCAACGGAAGCAGACCGGCTACTCTCACGCCGGGGCGCATGGCATGCCATTGGAAGTGTGCTCAGCGGATTGGCGTTGCTGCTGTTCTTGCACTTAGCGATCTTGGCGAAGTCGCACTGAACAATGTGAAGCTCAAGGACGCCTGCGAGGTGAACCGTGCAGCGGCAGGTCATTGCTGCTGAAATGGGGAGTCGGGTCGGGAAATATTGACCGCATAGAATGATCGCCGCCCCCAGATCCGCGCTTCGTGGGCATCGGCAAACAGGATATCGACGACCGGGCGAGTCTCGGTTTGCGCCGTGCGGTCAACGAAGCGCGCAAGGTGCCTGCGGGCGCGATTTTTCGACATGAGCACAATCGTGTCGTTCAGGTTGGCATGGAGCTGCCGCTCTGCCGTCGGTGAGAGTGCTACGTTCAAGACCTTCCCAATCGGGAGAGCGTGCTTGGGCACCGCATAGGCGCTCCGCGCTGGAGCATGATTCGAGAAGAGCGGATCGGAGCCGAAATCGTCGGTCAGAGCATAAGCGGTCACCTGAACGCGGGCTTTCGAGGCTTCGAGGAATCCGAGTTTTTGGTTTGCCTCTGACAGACGAACGGTGGCATCAACAAGTTCGGATTCGGTCTGCTTCAGTTGATCGCTGAGTCGGCGCACAGCCGCCGCGTTTCGGACGTTTTCGTAACGGTGAAGCCCCACCGCCGCTCCGAGCACGAAAGTAATCAGGAGTGCGGTCGTCAAATTCCGAATTGTCATGGCAGCCTCGCTCTGATGCCATGTTCTGATGCTCGCGACATGCCATTTCAGGCAACACGGGGCCGCTCTAACGAGTCGCGAGTGAAAAGCCGCCGTAAGCGGCAGTGGGGGCTGAGTTTCAAGCTGATCGTGAGCTAGGTTCGGGTGAATCCGGGATGCGGCGGCGACTCCTCCCTTTCATAGTCACCTGAAAGGTAACATCGCATAATCTTGCGCAGATATCCGAATCGGTCCGACGCGACGGCCGCACTGGGTAACTGTCACGATGGTTACGAGCGATCCTCAGCACAGGGGTGTCTCGAGAAATAAGTGTGACTCTCCGCGGAGAGCGCGCGCGAGCGATCATTTTTTCTGCTCACTTCTGCCAGCATTTTGCTTCTGCTTCCAGTCCGAGTACGGTCAAGCACCGCAGGATTCTCGTAATCAGCAGATGATTGTGATTGCCCGGAGATAGCCAGCCCGTCGCCTGGGCCGCAAAATTCGACACGTAAGTTTTCTTTTAGGTCAGGACGAGCCAAGAAATCCCGTATCGACTCGCGAGTCAGCGCTGGCACTGCAACGTTGAAGCCGCTCGGCTCGGGAAGGGGGAAGAGCCATTGGATGTGGTCAGGGACGGATTCCACCTGGTCATCCGGCCATTGCTGAAGCTCGCGCAGATAACGACCGCGATGATCTGATTCGGTGCAGTTGTAAAAACCAATGATCCGCGAGGGCATCACCCGCATGGGGACATTATCAAAGTCGCGCGACAGGATCACGACCGCTGACACGGGCGCATAAAACGCACATCCTTGACTGCAGCTCCGCTGCGGGTCGGACCAACTATGAGAAGAATGACCCTCTCTGCACAAAAGAGAGCCCGCCCGCCCACTACCCAAACCTGTGGACGCGCCAGGCCAGTCACTAAAGAGCCACGGAGGCATCTTGATTCATCCATCCCCCTGACGCCTCCATGGCGATCGGTTACCGGCGTCTCTTCTTGCGGACGTGCGGCTGCACTATACTTCTCAAAAGTTGTCCCGGATGTACGCTGAAACATGACTCGTGCTCCAGGAGAGACAAGTGGCCAGTAGCGAAGAACGAGTCGGGAAATTCCTGAAGCGTCTCCTCGAAAATAGGTCCGCGCTGGAGGTGGCACAATCACTTTCCAGTCCCCAGCCTCAGCATGCTTCTCGCATTCCGGGCGGAGGGTCGGTATCGCTCTCTGCGATTAACAAACGATGGGATCTGATACCGCATTCTGAAGAGGCCCGGTGCGCGCTTTTCCCCAATGGCGCTGAATCCGAGGTTGCGTTGTATCAGAATCACATCGAGAACTGCCTCGGAGCCGTGAGGATTCCGGTTGGAATCGCAGGTCCACTGCGCGTGAGAGGCATCTTCGCCGCTGGCGATTATTACGTACCGATGGCGACCACAGAGGCTGCTCTTGTAGCTTCCTATTCGCGGGGAGCGCAAGTCATTACCGAAGCGGGTGGGTGCGTGAGCGTGATGTTGAATGAAGGTGTGAGCCGCACACCCGGATTCGCCTTTCATAGCCTGGTAAGTGCAGGGTTGTTCGCGGTCTGGTGCATCGAGCATCGCGAAGAATTGCGAACGGCTGCCGCCCAAACCACCGCACACGGCGAACTGGCCGACATTGGAGTAGCGATTGAGGGCAACCACGTCTATCTTCTGCTCGAATTCACCACCGGCGATGCCTCCGGCCAGAACATGGTGACCATCGCAACGCAGGCGGTTTGTAACTACATCGGCGAGCATTCGCCATTGCAACCCGAATACAGTTTTGTGGAAGCCAATTTCTCGGGCGACAAGAAAGCAACGGCGCTTTCCTTCACCACGGTGCGCGGAAAGAAGGTCAGTGCTGAAGTCACTTTGCCGAGAGAGTTGGTAGAACATCGCCTACACACGACGCCGGAACATCTGGAGCGGTACTGGAAGATGTCCGCGATTGGCGCCATCCAGAGCGGCAGCATCGGCATTCAGGGACACTTCGCGAATGCGCTGGCCGCCTTGTACATCGCCTGTGGGCAAGATCCAGCGTGCGTGGCGGAATCGGCGGTGGGCGTGACGCGAATGGAACTGAATCATGAGGGCAATCTATACGCGTCCGTCACGCTTCCGAGCATCATGGTGGGCACAGTCGGGGGAGGTACTTCGCTGCCTACACAGCGAGCCTGTTTGGAGATTCTGGGGATGGTCGGCGCCGGGCATGCGCAAGGCCTCGCAGAGGTCTGTGGCGCACTCGCACTGGCAGGTGAAATCTCGCTTACATCCGCGATTTGCTCTAATGATTTCGCCCGGGCACACCAAAAACTCGCCCGCGGCCGGGAAACCGGGGAGCAGGGAGACAATGGCTAACCGCTGGTGGATCTACCAGCGCGAGCGTTTTCCCCTACTCGCACATTCTCCCGTAATCGCGGCCTTCAGTCTTTCCGCGGTCAGCTATTCGGCACTAATCCGGGGGTTGCATCAGTTGCCCGGATGGAAACCTTGTGTCGTAGCGTTTGCGAGCTCGTTCCTGTTCTTCCTCCAGCTTCGAATCGCAGATGAGTTTAAGGATCTCGAGGAAGACTCGCGCTATCGGCCTTATCGTCCTGTACCACGCGGCCTGATTCGTCTTAAGGATCTCGGCTGGGCATGGGCGGGTTGCATTGTGATCCAATTCGCACTCGCGCTCTGGCTGGCGCCGAAACTGATCGTGCTGTTATTGCTCACTTGGATCTATCTTGGCCTGATGAGCAAAGAGTTTTTCGCGCGGCGCTGGCTGAAGGCGCGACCGATCACATACATGGTTACGCACATGGCCATCATGCCCCTGGTTGATCTCTACACTACCTCTTGCGACTGGGTTCCTGCTGGTTTCCTCAGACCGCCCCGAGGTTTGCTGTGGTTCCTCCTCGTCAGCTTCTTCAACGGCATGGTGGTTGAAATCGGAAGAAAAATTCGCTCACCACAAGACGAAGAAGTAGGCGTCGAAACCTACAGCTTTCTTTGGGGACGTCGGAATGCCATAGTTGCTTGGCTGGGAATGCTGGCTTGCACGGCCGGATTTGCCTACGTTGCCGCCGGAAAGATCGGCTTTGCTCGCCTCGTTCTTGTTTTGTTGATCCTTCTCTTCTTCGCTGCACTTGCAGTCGCGATCTACTTTCTTCAGCGTGCTGTGCCGAAGCGTGGAAAGTACATCGAGGCGATGGCCGGCGTCTGGAGTCTGCTGATGTACCTGAGCCTGGGCTTCATTCCGATGGTTTTGCGGCAGTGGGGTGTGGAATGAGTTTCGTTTTCCGCGAAGGCGGACTACAGGAACTCGGCGGAAAGGCGCTCGCCCTGCTGCGGTTGGAACAGGCCGGTCTGCCCGTTCCCCCGTGGTTCGCGATATCGCCGTCAGCGTTCACTGCCAGTTTGAGCACTGTTGGCCTAACCAAGGACCAAATCGAAAGGGTTACATCCGAGCAACCGGGACGATTGAACTCGGCCCTGCTCTTGCTAAAGCCGTCGGATGAAATCCAGCGCGAAGTGAATGACGCGCTGCGGGCGTTGTCCGTCGAAACTGTTCGTTTCGCAGTCCGCTCATCGGCCGTCGACGAAGACGGTTCGCAGCATTCGTTCGCCGGGCAATTCGACACTTTTCTTTTTGTCGACCAGAAAGGAATCAGCGCGAAAATCGCGGCTGTATGGCGCTCGGGTTTCAGCGAGCGAATTCTCGAATATCGCCGTCAGCACGGGCTTTCGAATGTGGCGTTCGCAGCCCCCGCGGTGCTGGTGCAGAAGATGGTAACCGCAACCGTCTCTGGTGTTGCTTTCAGCGCCGACCCAGTCAGCGGGCGGCGTTCGCTGGCCGTGGTCTCGGCAGTTCCGGGACTGGGGACGGCCCTTGTCGGCGGCGAAGCTGCGGCGGATGTCTTCAAGGTCGATCGTGGCGGAGCCATTGTCGAGAGAGCAATTGTCCGAAAGAACATTTCCCATCGGTTTGATCCTGCGGCCGACGAAGGCGTCTCCGCTGTGACCTTGAACGATGCCGATGGTTCGAGGCCGGCTCTGACCGACGAACAAGCCGTCGCTGTAGCGGCCCTTGCCCGCCATGCAGCGCACTCTTTCGGGCAGCCGCAGGATATCGAATGGGCCATTGAGGGCGACGAGTTATTCCTGTTGCAGTCGCGCCCAATCACTACGCTCCGCGATCTTGGCGATCCCGAAGGCGCGCTCAACCTTTGGGACAACAGCAACATCACCGAGAGTTACAGCGGCATTACGACGCCACTAACATTCTCCTTCGCGCGTTACGTGTACGAAGGCGTGTACCGGCAGTTCTGCGTCATCATGCGAGTGCCGAAGCGCAAGATCGCGGCCAATGACCGCACTTTCAGCCGGATGCTCGGACTGATCCGGGGCCGCGTCTACTACAACCTGCTGAACTGGTATCGCGTGCTGGCGCTACTGCCGGGATTCACTCTGAATCGCCGCTTCATGGAACAAATGATGGGCGTCCGCGAAAGCCTTCCAGATGAGATCGCCCGCGAATTGGAGCAGGCCGGCACGCGAGATCGAATCATCGACGCACTGCGCAGCGCGCGGATGGTGTTCGGTCTGGCAGGAAGCTACCTGAAGTTGGATCGTCAGATTGAGGAATTCTACGTCCGGCTTAATAAGGCGCTGGCCGCGCCGGAGCCGCAGTTTGAGGATATGCGCCTCGACGAACTGATCGCGCACTACTACAGGCTTGAACAGCAGTTGCTGTCGCGTTGGGACGCGCCCCTGGTTAATGATTTCTTTGCCATGATCTTTCATGGCGCTTTCCGGAAACTCACCGAACTCTGGTGCGGAGATGCCAATGGTATGCTGGCCAACGATGCAATCCGGGGCCAGGGCGACATCGTTAGCCTTGAACCTGCGGCGCGCGTCCGCAAGATGGCTGGAGTCGCGGCTGCTCATCCCGAACTGGTGGCCGCTTTGCGGGAAGCTCCCGTGGCGAAAGCACTCCGCGTCATCCGCCAGTATCCTGAATTTTCTGCGCTGTACGATGCTTATCTCGCCAAGTTCGGCGATCGTTGCCTCGAAGAATTGAAACTGGAGAGCGAAACTCTCCACGAGGATCCCCTCGTGCTGCTCAGAAACGTTGGAGAGGTGGCGCGCGCCGCATCGATCGCCCGCACCCCGCAAACGGAGATCCCCTCCCCTGATGCCGAGAAAAAAATGCGCGCAGCCCTGTGGGGCTCGCCTTTTCGAGGGGCGATATTGTTCTGGGTCATGCGCGAAGCCCGCAAACGCGTGCGAAATCGGGAAAACCTGCGCTTCGAACGCACCCGATTATTCGGCACCATCCGTCGCCTATTTCTGGAGGTTGGTCGCCGCCTGCAAGCGACCGGACGTCTTGACGATGCACGCGACATCTTCTACCTCGAACTGGGAGAGATTCTTTCTTTCAACGACGGCACGGCGACGACCACCGATCTTTGTTCTCTGGCGGCGGTGAGAAAACAGGAATTCGTGGCGTACCGCGAAGGTCCGGCTCCCGCAGAACGCTTCGAGACCCGAGGGCCCGTTTATCATGCGCAAGCCTATCGTTCGAGCAAACTGAGTGGAGGGGTTACGCCCAGTGGCGAAGAGCGAAAGGGCCTAGGGTGTTGCCCGGGCATCGCGCGCGGAACGGCTTGCGTGGTGCGTGATCCGAAGCATGCGCGCTTGACCGCAGGTTGCATCCTCGTGGCCGACCATACTGATCCGGGCTGGATCATGCTCTTTCCCTCGGCCAGCGGCTTGCTCGTAGAGCGGGGCAGCCTGCTTTCGCACTCGGCGATCGTGGCGCGCGAGCTCGGGATTCCCGCCGTGATTTCTATTCCCGGACTGCTCGATTGGCTGCAGGATGGAGATGAAGTTGAGCTTGACGGCGCGGCGGGAATCGTCCGCCGGCTCGCCGCCAAGGAGGCCAATGCGTAGCGAAGCGGCCGAGCGAGCGGATTTTTCCGGCATTCGGTATGCACAATGCTGGGAGGACGCCGACGTTCTGCTTGCTGCGCTTGAACCCGGCCCAGGGAAGCGCTGCCTCTCGATCGCCTCGGCTGGGGACAACACCTTGGCCCTGTTGTCTCGTGATCCGGAAAGTGTGCTCGCGCTCGACCTCAGTCCGGCGCAGCTTGCTTGCCTCGAATTGCGCGTGGCTGCATATCGTGTGCTCCAACACAACGAACTGCTGGCACTCGTAGGCTCCGTCGAAAGCGTTTCGCGCCCGCGCCTCTACCAGGCCTGCCGCAAACATCTATCGAGTGATGTTCTTGCCTTCTGGAATGAACGGCCTGATTTGATCGCCGCTGGCATTGGCTCGGTGGGTAAGTTCGAACATTACTTCGGACTGTTCCGCGAACACGTGTTGCCGCTGGTGCATTCTCGTGATCGCATTCGAGAGCTTCTACGTCCTAAATCCGGCCAGGAGCGGCGTGCCTTTTACGACGACCGGTGGAATAACCGGCGCTGGCGCATCATGTTCCATCTGTTCTTCTCGCGGACGGCGATGGGTGTGCTGGGGCGCGACCCGGAATTCTTTCGCTATGTAGAAGGCAGCGTTTCCGAGCGAATCCTCGAACGCGCCAAGTACGCACTCACCGAACTGGAGCCGGCGGCGAACCCGTACATTCAATGGATCCTAACGGGACGCCATAACGGCGCACTGCCAGCCGCCCTGCGAGAGGAAAACTTCGAGCCGATCCGCCGCAATCTCGACCGCTTACAATGGCGTCGCGGCGCGCTAGAGGAATCGCTCAAGGGGGATCGGAAGTTTGATTGCTTCAACCTGAGCGACATCTTTGAGTACATGTCGCCGTCGTCCTACGAACAACTGCTGAAACTTATTGTGTCGACCGCTCGTCCCGGCGCGCGCGTCGCATACTGGAACATGCTGGCGCCACGACATCGCCCCGAGTCGATGGCAGCTACATTACGTCCGCTCACCGACTTGAGCGCGCAACTGTTCGCCCGCGATCAGGCTTTCTTCTATAGTGCGCTGGTGGTGGAGGAAGTCGCGTGACCCTGCGCGACACAGTGGCCCTGGCAATTGTGCTGGCGTGCGCCGTGGCAATGCTGTTCCTGCTGCGCCTCTACCGCAAGTGGAGGGGCGCCGACGGCGAATGGGTACGCAAGTTGGCGCACCTCGGAACTGGCCTGCTCTCGATCGGGCTTCCGTGGATATTCTCAGGCCGTGTTCCGATTTTTATTATCTGCGGCGCATCGATCACTCTGCTGCTCGCGATGCGGTATGTGCCGCTGGTCCGTGTTCCTTTGTCGGGCGTGCTGGATGATGTAGCGCGCGATTCCTGGGGGGAAATGTATTTCCCCTTGTCTGTCGCGTTGCTCTACCAGTTCGCGCATGGCGGCAAGCTGTTGTACGCCGTTCCCCTGGTGGTCCTTACACTGGCGGACACTGTTGCCGCTTTGACCGGGGCCGAGTATGGAAGGCACGGATATACCGCGACCGGGGCTACGAAGAGCATGGAAGGATCGATCGCGTTCTTCTGCGTTGCGTTTTTTAGCGTAAATGTCGCGCTGGTGGTTTTTTCCGATGTTGGACGCATCGAAACCCTGCTAATCTCCCTCGACATCGCGCTGATCGTCATGTTGCTGGAGGCGATCGCATGGCGGGGCCTGGACAACATTTTCATTCCCCTCGGTGTGTTCATTCTGCTACGCCTCTATATGGCAATGTCTCTGGGCCAACTGTGGAATCGCTTCCGGGTCGGAGTTGCATTGGTTATGTTTGTGACCGCCTATGCGCGCAAGACGACGCTACAGGGCAGCGCGCTGCTGGCCTCGGCGTTGGTGCTCTACACTTCGTGGGCACTCGGAGGTTGGCAGTGGCTCGTGCCGCCGTCGATTATGCTTCTTACCTATGCTTTCTTTTTCCCGGGAAAGATCACCGAGTCGGACCGCACACATAATGTCTATGCGGTCTTGAGCATCGCTTCGGCTGGACTGATGTGGCTTTTTCTGTTCCGCATCTGGCAACAGCCAGCGTTGCTGTTTCCATACACACTGGCGTTCGCCATACACCTAGGGATCATAGCCTGGAACTTGCTCTACCCCCGCTACTCGTCCGTCCGACTGGTAATGGTTGGATGCGTCCTGGTGTCATGGGCATTGATGTTTGTGCCTTACGTGTTGATCGAGGGTGGGTCCGGTATGTCATTGGTGCAAGCCGGTATTGCGCTGCCGGTCTGCGCTGCCGCGTTCGCTGCATTTTATTTGTCAGAACCGCGACAGGAAGGAGTTTATCCTGCGACTGGCGCTCGCTGGTGGCGGCAGGCTGCCATTGTGTTGGTGTCAACTCTGGCGGTTAGGATACTTTGACAATGCAAGTCGTTCAGTGCGCCACGACTTCTGAAATTGCCCGCTTGGTTGAAAGCGCAACCCTGTCACGCTTCAATCCTTCGGACGTCGAAACCCAGCGCGCTGACATTCACTTATGCGCTTTGTCAGGGAGCGGTGACGTCGAAGCGCGTTGCTCCCTCTGGTGGAACCACGTCCCGGCGTACGACCAACACCGCGTCGGCGTCATCGGACACTACGCGGCAGTAAACGATGCGGCTGCCGCCGTGGTCCTGGCTGCGGCCGAGGAGCGATTACGCGCGGCCGGCTGCACCTTGTCGCTTGGTCCGATGAACGGCAACACTTGGCGGAGTTATCGCTTTGTGGCCGAGCGTGGCGAGCAGCCTGCATTTTTCCTGGAACCCACGAATCCTCCGGAATGGCCTCTACAATTCGAACGGGCGGGGTTTTCGTCGCTGGCATCCTACTTCTCTGCGCTTAACAGCGATTTGTCACGTCCCGATCCTCGTATCGACGCGATTGAAAAGAAGATTGCTGAAGCAGGAGTTGTGATTCGCTCGGCGAATTCCGATCTGGGGCGTGAACTCGATGGGATCTATGCGGTGAGCCAGATCTCCTTCCGGCAAAACTTCCTCTACACGGAGATTCCCAAGGCAGAATTCATTGCCTTGTACGAACCTGTCTTGCCCTTGGCGCGCCCCGAACTCGTGCTCATTGCCGAGAGGGCCAGCGAGTGTGTTGGCTATCTGTTCGCCATTCCCGATCTTGCCATGAAAGCCCGCGGCCTCGAAGTTGACACCTTCATTACCAAAACCGTTTCTATTCTTCCGCAGCCAGAGCTTCGAGGCCTAGGCACATTGTTGGTGTCGCGCGCCCAGCAACTTGGCCGCGAAATGGGCTTCCGCCGCTGCATTCACGCACTGATGTTTGAGGACAACATCTCACTGAACATCAGCCGTCACTACGCCACCGTGATGCGCAAGTACACGCTTTATTCGAAGGATCTGGCGAGATGAACATCGCAGAGATATTGCTGCGGCGCGCCGCGGAACTGGGTGACAGCGCAGCCATCATCGACGTCCATCGAAATCATGATCGCTCCTGCAGTTTTCGCGAACTGGACGTTGCGACCTGCAGTGTCGCGGATCAGCTGAGGAGCGCTGGTCTCAAGCCGGGAGACGGTGTCCTGCTGCTGCATCCTGTGGCCATCGAACTATACCTGGTTTTGATCGCGTTGCTCCGCCTAGGGTGCGTGGCGATCTTTCTTGATCCATCCGCCGGACGCGCGCATATCGAGCGCTGCTGTGCGATTTTTCCTCCAAAGGCTTTCTTCGGCAGCCGGCGCGCGCAGTTGCTGCGGTGGACCATACCAGCCCTCCGCAGTGTTCCCAAGGCGTTTTGTTCCGGTTGGTTCCCAGGCTCACTGCGACTGGATCTGCGGACGGGTGCGGCGCCACAACGGGAAATCGTTTCCCTCGCCGCTGAAGCGCCTGCGCTGGTTACATTTACCAGCGGAAGTACGGGACAACCCAAAGCGGCCTTGCGCACCCATGGCTTCTTGCTGGCACAACATCGCGCCCTGGAAACAAGCCTTGCACTAAAAGCGGGTACACGAGATTTAACGACTTTGCCGATCTTCGCGCTGGCAAATCTGGCCTCGGGTGTCACGAGTGTCCTAGCCGACGCAGACCTGAGATCGCCCGGAAAGATCGGGGCCGGGCCGGTGCTGGCGCAGATTCAGCGACACAAAATCGAAACCACCGCGACGTCACCGGCCTTCCTATCTCGACTATTGGACGAATGTGAACGAAGTGGCATCGCAATGCCCTCTCTATCCAGCATCTACGTGGGTGGTGCACCCGTTTTTCCTGGACTTCTCCGCCAAGCAAAACGGGTTTGTGAACAAGCCAACATCACGGCTGTTTATGGCTCGACAGAGGCCGAACCGATGGCCGAGGTTGCGCTCTCGAATATTTCGCAAGAGGACTTCACTGGCATGGAGCTGGGCAAAGGGCTTCTCGCCGGCCAACCAGTTTCTTCGATCTCATTGCGCGTCATTCGCGAGCAGTCGGGTGTTTCGATTCCGCGGCTGGATGCCCATATGTTCGAGCGACTTATGGTCGCAACGGGAGAACCGGGAGAGATCGTGGTTTCGGGCGGGCATGTGTTGCGCGGCTACCTAAATGGAGAAGGTGATAGCGAAACGAAGTTCGATGTAGATGGCGTCCGCTGGCATCGCACTGGCGATCTGGGGTATATGGATGCGGCCGGCCGGCTTTGGCTCCTCGGTCGATGCAACGGCAAAATCCAGGATGCGCGGGGCGCTCTTTATCCCTTCGCCGTGGAGTGTGCCGCCATGCAAACTCCCGCGATCCGGCGGGCTGCATTGGCTGCTATTGACGGACGCCGGGTGCTGGCGGTTGAAGGAAGAGAAACCACGTCGCGGGAAGAGATTCTGAGATCCCTTTCCTGGGCAGCGCTGGACCAGGTAGTCTTCCTGGATCACATCCCCGTCGACAGTCGTCACAACGCCAAGGTCGATTACGGCGCGCTGGATCGCAAACTTAGAAGTATCCGCGAAAGCCGAAATACTCCCGGGTAAGGCATCAGGCGCCCAGGCCCGATTCCGGACAAGCCCCGGGTGAGAAGCCTGATCACTCGTGGCAGATGGGGTTCGTCGGGCACGGGATGGATCGCAATTGACAAGCAACTGTGCTTTTGCCATAGTGTCAAAGCGGTTAGACGGGCGGGCGTAGATCGTTCTAGGTCTTGATCGCGAACCATTTTTCCCTGCTTGCGGAGACGCCCATGAGCGAAAGTGACTGTCTGGTCCATTCCCGAGACTTGCCTCTAGCCGGGTCCGGTGAACTTCTCCATCTTCCCCGTTCCGATGCGCGATGGGAATGGATGAGTTTCTTCGTCCGGCGATTGCAACTGGGCGACGTCTACCGGTCCTGCACCGAACATGAGGAAGCTGCTTTCGTGCTCCTCGGAGGCACCTGTCGCGCCGATTTTGGAAAAGGCCCACAGACGATCGGAAAACGCAAGAATGTGTTTGACGGCCTGCCTTTCACGGTTTACCTCCCTGCGGGACATGAGGTCACGTTCACCGCCGAGACAGTCTGTGAAATCGCAGAATGCCGAGTACCCTCGGAGGCCCGGTTGGAGCCCGCCTTGGTTACTCCCGCCGATGTCTCCAGCGGTTTGCGTGGAGGTGGCAATGCGTCGCGGCAGATTGTCGACATCATAACGCCGACATTTCCAGCCGACAAACTGATGGTCATAGAGGTGTATACGCCAGGCGGAAACTGGTCGAGCTATCCTCCTCATAAGCACGACGTGCACAACCCTCCGTCAGAAGTTGACCTCGACGAAATCTACTATTACCGGATTCGGCAACCCGAGGGATTTGCCCTGCAGCATCTCTATTCGTACGACGGCCGTGGACCGCGCACGGTAATGGCCAGGGACGGCGACACGGTCCTCGTGCGCAGTGGCTACCACCCGGTGGTCGCGGGACCCGGGTATGACGTGTACTATTTAAACTTTCTTGCAGGATCGGCACGCGCGCTGGCGGTAACCGAAGATTCCAATCACGTCTGGATCCGGTCGACATGGAAAGAGACGGATCCTCGGCTGCCTTTGGTGAAGTGAATGGTTTGCCCAGCGATGCGGATCGTTTCGCTAAACGCTTAGATAGACGGTCGTAGGCGCCGCTGTGCTTCCGGATATTGGAGCCGGACTTTCATGACAACTCGCCTCACGGTCGCTCAAGCCATCGTCTCGTTTCTCAAGAACCAGTTTTCGGAACGAGACGGTGTGGAGCATCGGCTCTTCGAAGGTTGTCTCGGAATTTTCGGGCATGGCAATGTGGCGGGCATCGGGCAAGCGCTTGAGCAAGATCCCGGGCTTCCCTACTACCTGTTTCGGAACGAGCAGGCCATGGTTCATACGGCAACGGCGTTTGCCAAGACCAGCAACCGGCTTCGTTGCCTCGCTTGCACCACATCGATTGGGCCCGGCGCGACGAATATGGTGACGGGTGCAGCCACCGCAACCGTCAATCGGCTCCCAGTATTGCTCTTGCCGGGCGACATTTTTGCGCGGCGAAACGTGGCGCCCGTTCTGCAGCAACTGGAGTCGTCCGCCACTCAGGATATTTCCGTCAATGATTGCTTCAAGCCGGTGGCGCGCTACTGGGACCGGATCGAGCGGCCTGAACAGATACTGACATCTCTGCCGGCTGCCATGCGAGTTCTGACTTCGGCCGCAGACACCGGGGCGGTGGTTCTTGCGCTGCCTCAAGACGTCCAAGCCGAAGCACTCGACTTCCCGACTGTATTCTTCGAAAAGCGTGTGTGGACCATCGCCCGCCCTCGCTGCGACAGTCGCCTCTTGGCGCAGGCGGTGCAATGGATCCGTTCTGCCCGCAAACCGCTCCTGATCGCAGGTGGAGGAGTCATTTATTCGGAGGCTACGGATGAGCTTGCGGCGTTTGCGGCGCAAACGGGCATTCCGGTCGTCGAAACGCAGGCGGGAAAAGGCTCGCTCCCTTACGATCATCTACAAGCGCTTGGAGCCATCGGCGTCACGGGCACGCCCGGCGCTAACATTGTGGCGCGCGAGGCCGACCTGATCCTGGGCGTGGGCACGCGTTACTCGGACTTCACCACCGCTTCCCAGACGGCCTTCCAGAATCCCGCTGTGAAGTTCATCAATGTCAACGTCAGCGAGTTCGATGCCGGCAAGCAACTCGCCCTACCGCTGACCGGGGATGCTCGCGTCACGATTCAAGAAATCGCAGAAGCCCTCAAAGGTTTTCAAATGGATGCCTCTCACGCCGCCCGTGTGAAAGAGCTTCGTGAAAACTGGGACAGCGAAGTCGATCGCATCTACGGGTTGAACTGGGGCCCACCCATCAGCCAGGGAGAAGTGATTGGAGTCGTCAACGAAATCTCCGGCCCCCGCGATGTCGTCGTTTGTGCAGCCGGCAGTCTCCCTGGAGATCTGCACAAATTGTGGCGCACGCGCGATCCGAAGGGATATCAACTGGAGTATGGATACTCCTGCATGGGGTATGAGATCAGCGGTGGACTCGGTGTGAAGATGGCCGCTCCCGATCGCGAAGTGTATGTCATGGTAGGAGACGGTTCCTACCTCATGATGGCGCAGGAAATCGTGACCTCGCTGCAGGAGGGCTACAAGCTCAACATCGTTCTACTCGACAATCATGGCTTTTCCAGTATTGGCGGTCTGAGCCGCGCCTGCGGCAACCAAGGGATGGGGACGGAGTATCGCTATCGCCGCAACGGAAAACTCGACGGCGACCCGATCTCTGTGGACTTTGTCGCCAACGCCAAGAGCCTGGGAGCCGAAGCCGTTCGCGCTCACTCGCGCGACGATCTTCGCAAAGCGTTGCTCGAAGCAAAGAAACGCTCCAAGACCACGGTGGTCGTCATTGAGACGTCTTACTCGCAGCGGGTGCCTAGCTACGAATCGTGGTGGGATGTTCCGATCGCAGAGGTTTCGGAAATCAAGTCAGTGCAGGACGCAAGAGCGAAGTACGTAGAAGCCAGAAAAAAAGAGCGAGCTTTCTAAACAGCGCGGCCGAGGAGCGCGATTTGGAGTCAACTGCAACCCGACCGGCACCGCGTCTGAAGCGAGTTCTCGGACTCTGGGACCTGATCTACTACGGCATCATCCTCATCTCGCCGATTGCAGCCGTGCCCATGTTTGGCGAGGCGCAAATTCTCTCGCGCGGCCACGCGGTTACCACACTTCTTGCATCTATGGTGGCCATGACCGCCACCGCAGTCAGCTTTGGACGCATGGCCACCGTCTATCCCTCAGCGGGTTCCGTGTACACCTACGTGAGCCGAGGCTTTAACCCCCACTTCGGCTTCATCCTGGGTTGGGCAATGTTTCTCGAATATCTTTTCCAGCCCATGCAAAACAGTTTGTATGCCGCTCTCACCATCCAGCGACTGCTGCCGCATGTTCCCCTGGCGCTTCTGTCGGCAGTCGCTGTGGGTTTCATGACCCTGCTGTGTTGGCAGGGAATACGGGCGACAGCCCGCACCAATCAGATTCTGCTCGCCTTCATGTCGCTGGTGATGGCTGCGTTTCTGTTCGACGCCTTCCGTTACGTTTTCGTTCACCAGCATTGGCAGGGACTCGTGTCGCTCCAGCCTCTCTACGACGCGCGCACATTTAGCGTACGAGCAATTGCCGCCGGGACCGCACTCGCCGCCACCACCTACATTGGCTTTGACGGGGTCAGCATTCTCGCCGAAGAAGTTCATAATCCGCGCCGCAACGTGTTGTTGGCAACCGTGCTGGTTTGCCTATTTACCGGACTCTTCGCGGGGCTCCAAGTCTATCTCGCGCAGAGAGTGTGGCCCGACTATCGCACGCTTTCGAACCCGGAAACGGCATTCATGGACGTCGCTCAGGTTGTCGGAGGCTATCGGCTGTTTGCCGGCTTTGGCATCGTGCTGCTGGTGTCGAGCCTGGCCTGCGGACTTGCGGGGCATCTGGGAGCGGTTCGCCTGCTCTACGGCATGGGTCGCGACAACGTTCTGCCGCAAAAACCTTTCGGATATCTTCATCCGCAGCGTGGCAACCCGACTTATAACGTAATGATCGTCGGACTTCTTGCCTATATCGGAACTCTCACGCTTGGCTGGGAGAGATCCGTCGAGATTCTGAACTTCGGCGCTCTCATGGCCTTCATGGCGGTCAACGCGGCGGCTCTGAAGCACTTCGGATTCGGCCCCGACCCGGTCCGCAAGGTGAACATATTTCTTGACATTATCTCGCCCGGGCTCGGGTTTCTATTTTGTTTTGTGATTTTTCTTGGATTGCAATCCTCGACCCTGCTCGCGGGAGCAATCTGGCTGGCGGTTGGAGGCGTTTATCTTCTGCTAAAGACCCGGGGGCCCAGTGCGGGACCCGTTGAAATCGACTTTAGCGAGTCCTAGATCTTTGACGAAGTATCCACTCTAGTCGCCGGGCACCGGTTGCGTGAACACCGGGTTCGAGGGGGTCTTCCCGACGTGCATCGCAAAGCCGCAAGACTCGCGAATTCGCAATTCTGGCTGCAACTTTCGCACCATCGCTTTTTTTCTACTGCCGGCAATTCGTTCAATCAGCAATTCCGCAGCCTCGCTGCCCAGTTGATGCTTCGGCAACTCTACGGTCGTCAGTTTCGGCCGGAACACACCCAGCCAGGGATAATCGTCGAAGCTAACCAGTCCAAAATCATCTGGACAGGTTAGACCCATCTCTTCGGCCGCCTTGAGCAGGCCTATGGTCATCAAATGGTTCGCGACATAGATTCCGTCAGGCCGATGAGAAAGCAGAGCGTGCCCTGCTCGAAATCCCGAATCGATGCGGTAATCTCCCTCGATCACTAGTTGCGGTTCGAAGGCCAAGCCTTGCGCTTTGAGGGCGTCGTGAAAGCCCTGCCAGCGCGCCAACGCATTGCTGACTTTGAGTGGACCGCTGATCAACCCGATCCGCCGGCGGCCCGAGCGAGCCAGGTGGCACACCGCGTCGTAGGCTCCCTGATAGTCGTCGGTGATCACCGCGTCCTTAGTCAGTTTGGGATAAGTCCGCATCACCAGCACGAACGGAATTCCGACCTCTTTAATCATCTGCCGCAAGGCTGGGCGGAAGTCTTCGGCTGCCTTGGTGAGCAGAATTCCATCCACTCGCTTGGAAAGCAGTAATGCGATCGCAGCTTCCTCTTTATCAAGGCTGTCGTCGCTGTTGCAGAGCAGAAGGTTGTATCCATGCTTTTGGGCTGCATCTTCCGCACCGCGCACCACCATGGGAAAGAAAGGATTGGCGATATCGGGCACGATCATGCCGATCGTATGGGTGCGCTGCTTGGCTAGGCTGCGAGCGATCAGATTGGGGCGATAGTTCAACTTGCGTATGGCCGCCTCTACGCTGTCCCGCAGCTTTTTCCCGACGTGGCTTTTGTTATTTACAACAGCAGAAACCGTGAAAACGGAGGCTCCGGACTCGCGTGCGACGTCATAGATACTCGCAGCCTTGCCTGGTTTCTGCTGTTTGTTTTGCCGAGAAGCCATAGCCCTCTTATCGTCGGTGTTCTTCAACTCGCGTTACCAGCCTATAACATCTCGTGAAACCAGTCGTACTTATTGATACTTCACCATCACTGGTGCCAGTTTCTCCGCGGATTCATAGATCGCATGAATAATCTCGACATCGCGATGTCCTTGCATACCGTCTGGTTCCACGTTGCTCTCACCTTGAATGGCAGCGGAAAAAGCGTCGAGTTCCGGCGCAAACTCATCGACCACCTTGAATTTCTTCTCAAACCAGCGTCCTTGAATTTTCCCGGTGAGCCTCCGCTCTTCGTCAAACGGAAATGCAGGAGCAAGCAAAGCCCAGCCCTTGGTGCCTTGCACACTGATAAACGAAGATGGAGCGGCTCCATAGGTCGACGTCGCCTGCACGACAAGTCCGCTGCAAAAATCCATGCGAAACGCGATGCCTTCCTCGACCTCGCGGAAGCGGGCCGTATCGTGTTGCCAAGATTGCGCTGAGACCTCAACCGGGTCTTCCTCCACGAGCCAGCGGCTCGTATTCACGCAGTACACGCCAAGATCCATCAGCGGGCCGCCGCCAGCGAGACGTTTGTCCAGCAACCACGGCAGGGATCTGCCTGGCGCATGCAGTTCGCTGAACGCCACGTGGATCACATCAATGCGGCCGAGCGCGCCCTCGCGGATCAGCTTCTTCAAGTGGAGCGTGCTGGGCTCGAAGTATTTCCGGTAGGCTGTCATCAGCAGGACACCGTTTTGCCGACAAGCCGCGACCATCCTGGCGGATTGCTGTGCGGTAGCAGCCAGGGGCTTCTCGCACAAGACGTGCTTGCCCGCCTCTGCCGCTCTCACGGTCAGGGCCTCGTGCTCACCTTGAGGTGTGGCAACATAAACTGCCGAAACGTCCGGGTTCGCGAGGCAGTTCGCGAGTGCATCGCTGCCATATGCACCGTCCGCCCGGAATTTCCGCGCCAGTTGCTTGGCTTTCTTCCCGTCGCGACCGACCAGAGCCACCAGCCTGGCTCTCTTGCAGTTTGCAAACGCAGGCAGCACCGAGCTCTGGGCGATGCTTCCCAGTCCCACCACCGCGAAACCGATTTTCTTGGCCGCTTTCACGTTTAACTCTCGCGGTCCGCCCGGCTCAGTCGCTGGTTGCGGATTGCCTGATGATCCAGGTTGCGCAACTCCTCGACATTTTCGAGCACTTTGTGGATTCCATCAGCGATCGCATCCACATCTGTTTTGCTGCCCAGAAACATTTGGTGCATAAACCACACAGCTTCGTGATACGCAGCCTTTTCCGACTCCGGACACGAATACATACTTCGCAGGTCCAGCGGCTTCTCTCGCCCCCAGCTTAACGCTGGAAAATCAGCGGGCTTGACTGGGAACAGCGAACTCTTATAGATCGGTTCATAGAAAAGACCGTCACAGGGAATTCCTTCCAATTGCAGAGCGGCCACGAACGCTGCCCGCGGAATGTCCTTCATCTTTTCAGAAAAATACTTGAGCACATAGCCGTAAGGAGCGCGGCGGGTGATTCGCGGATCCGCCTTCAGCAAACCAATCCCCGGCGTCTTCTTCAAGCGCGTTTCGAAATAAGCCATGTTCTTATCGCGAAGCTTCGACTGCTCCGGCAGACGATCGAGCTGTGGGCCGAGAACGGCCGCTTGAAATTCGCCGAGGCGGTAGTTGAAGCCGACGATACGATGATGGAACTGATCGGTCACGCTAGCGCGTCCGGCGTTGATATAGCTCTGCACCTTCTCCATGTATTCCAGATTGTTGGTGATGACCGCGCCGCCCTCACCGCATGTAATGAGTTTGCTCGACTGGAAGCTGAACGCTCCCAGGTCACCCATCGATCCGGCGCCTTTTCCCTGCCACCGGCCGCCATGGGCGTGCGCGCAATCCTCGATAACCTTCAATTTGTGCTTTGCCGCGATGCGGAGAATCTCATCCATATCCGCAAAGCGCATTCCCAGATGGACTGGCAGAATTGCCCTGGTCTTCGGCGTGATCGCTTTCTCGATAAGCTTCGCATCCAGGCAATACGTGTCCGGATCAACGTCGACAAAGACAGGGACTGCACCTAACAGGAGAACGGGGCCGACCGTTCCTTCCCAGGTGTAGGCCGGGGCGATGACTTCGTCCCCAGGCAGTATGCCAATCGCCTTCAGCGCAGCCTGGATCGCAACCGTACCGGTATTTACACATTGCGCGTACTTGGCGGTGTGCACCTTGGCAAACTTCCTGGCGAATGCTTCGGCGTGCTTGCCCGGAAAGGGCTGGCCCCCCCATTTCGAACTGGTGAGCACATCGTGAAGCGCGGCCCCTTCGCTCTTCTTGGCAAACGGCCACTGCGTAAAGGGTGCCTTACGTAAGGCTTTACCGCCGGTTATCGCTAGTTTTCCCACGTGCTAAAGTCCTCCGTACTGAAATTCCACCGCGCCACGGCCAGTTGTGCCGCAACCTTAGCTAGAACTTGTCTGGGTTCGGAATCAAAATGTCTCGCACCAGCGCGTCCAGATCTTGGCAGGCGGTGATGAACTGCCGCAGCGTGCGGCGAGTCGGACCGAATGAATCAAATTCTTCGATCGCGATGCCACCTTCGGTGCTCGCGCGATGGAAATCCGCAAATTTCCGATTGAGTTCCTCGATGATCTTGGGGTTCACTGGATCGTCAATGCGGCTGCGAACCTCAATGTCGCTGGCGTTGAAGCGAACCTGCCACGAATACGGAGGGGAGATGATGACATCACCGCCGATCATTTCGCTCCATTGCATGTGGTTGCGAAATGCCGCCGAGAGCAGGCGAATCCGGTATCCACGCTCGCGGAACAGCTGATAGGTTTTCTTGAAGACCGTGACGCCCGCCCACTCCAGATAGCCGGGGTCAATCGCGATGCTTTCCTTCTCGACCAGCACTTTCAACCAATCATCGAGGCGCCCGAGCATGATTGTGCACACCGGCCCCATGCTGGCAATTTCTTTGCCTTCCTTCTCCCGGCGCTGTAGGCCGCGCTCGACGGCCTCCGCCACGGCGACGCACTGCGGGAGCGAAAAGCAGACGGTGGCATTGATGCTCACCCCGCGATGAGTCGCTTCCTCGATCGCCGGAATACCCGCACGCGTAACCGGAATCTTCACGATCATGTTCGGGGCAAGCCGGCTGAACTCCACCGCCTGTTCGACCATCGCGCGCGAGTCTCGAAAGAGCCGGGGATCGGTTTGAATCGACAGCCGTCCATTCTTGCCGCGCTGCGCATGGAAGATCGGCCGGAGCAGAGCGGCGCTCTTCACCGAGATTTCCCGCACCAGTTGCCAGGCCAGTTCATCTTCGGTTGCCGTCGGACGCTCCTCGATCAGCGCCTGGATCCGGTCCTTCCACTGGCTCATCTCTTTTTGCAAAACTCCGAGTACGATGACCGGATTGCAGGTTGCTCCCGTAGCGCCCTGCTCGATCGAATACGTCAGTTCCTGAACGGAAGCGGAATCGTTCCACAGGCAGGTCGGCGTGGACTGCGTCATTTCGTGCAGAGGGCTTTTGTAAGCAACGGCGCTTGTGCGATTCATCTCTTCCCTCCATGCCAGAATCGGCCCCACGCTTCACGGCGTGTCATCATGCGGCACAAAAGCGAACGATCAGCCATTGGCCATTACCTGGCAAGACTTTCCTCGCGTGTGTGAGTTTTCAGCGGCAACCGCAATCTCCAGCGCCCGCAGTCCGTCTTCACCAGTTACCCACGGCGGACGATCGTGCAGCATGTTGTGAACGAAATCAACAACCTCGGCAAGATAGGCATCTGCAAAACGGGAGAGGAAATGATCAGCCAGAATGTGGGTGCCTCCGCTGGCGCTCAGAAAAGTGGCGGGGGTCTTTTCGAGGCTGCCGACAAAGATCGAACCTTTTGACCCCACGATTTCCGTGCGCACGTCGTATCCGTAAATGGCCTGCACATAAGACTCCACGTTGCCGATGGCGCCGTGCTCATACTTGAGGTTCACCACGCTGGCAACCACGTCTCCATATTGCGCTACCTCGGGACGAATCGCGACCGTCGTGTAGGAGTGCACCTCGGATACTTCGTCGCGCATCAGCCAGCGTGCCAAATCAAAATCGTGAATCGTGTTGTTGTAGAACACCATGCCATTGACGCCCGACTGGTAGGCGGCCAGGGGCGGTACATCCTTATCGCGTCCGACAGACTTGAACACTACCGGATCGCCAATTTCTCCAGCTTCAACCCTGCTCATCGCTGACTCATACGCCGGGTCATAGCGGCGCATGAAACCAATCTGCAGACGGACTCCGGCTTTTGCTACCGCATCGAGGGCCCGGCGAGCATCCGCCAGATTGAGAGCCAAAGGTTTTTCGCAAAGGATGTCTTTTCCGGCAGCGGCGGCCACCTCAATCGCCTCGGAGTGAAACTTGTCAGGAGTGGAAATCAGCACCGCGTCGATTTCTTTGCATCCAAGCATCTGCTCCAGACTTCGGAAGGAATGGTCGATTTCAAGCTCGGTGGCAACTTGGTGGGCGCGATCGACAGCCGCATCCGCGATGGCGACCAGGCGAGATTCCGGAACCAGGCGGCGAATGTTTTCGGCGTGGCGCCTGCCCATTTCTCCTACTCCAAGAACGCCAACTCCTAGTTTTGCCACCACAGCTCCTCCAAATATCTTACCGCTTTGACAGCACCTCATCGCGCCGCCGCAAGCCCAACTTCCGGTTTCCCCCAGGTCAGAGACCGGAAAAGATTGTATCAATAACAATATCTCGGCACCAGATGAATCACAATAAAAACGCGATTACATCGCCCATTTTGAAATGCGGCTTGATCCCGCAACTGCCCGGCCGTTGGCAGACAACCCATTCCCAGCTAGGAGCCGCCAATTGGAGGAACAATGCACTGTGTGACATTTCTGTCTAACCGATTAGACCAGGGCCAGGCCTCGGCAGAAAAGGCCACTCCCGCTTCCTCCAAGCCAGCACAAAATAAGCCGCAAAGCCCATCCCGATGGTTCCAAAGGCGTACAGCAGGAATATCCAGCCGCGCGGTTGCAGTCCGGGCGTCACAAACACTCCCAGCCATCCCACCAGCGCGAAGAGGGCCGGCAGCGGATACAGCCACATTCGGAACGGACGAGGCGCATCCGGCCGGTAGCGGCGATACACCAGCAGCCCGATGATCTGGGCGACAAACATTGAAAGAATGCGTGCCATCATCAGCGCAGTGATGATCTGTACCAGATCAAAGAAACAAGCCAAGATCACCAGAAATCCAACCAGCAGCAACGAGCGATGCGGGAACTGTTTCGTGGGATGCACCTTCTGAAACCACCGGAAGAAGGCACCATCGAGAGCGGCCGCGTAGGGGATGCGGGAGTAGCCAAGCATCATCGCGTAGGTCGCTGCGAAGGCCGTTACCTCCACCATGACCGTCATCAACACCGAAGCCCAGTGCCCGCCCACTCTATCCATATAAACAGAGCCGATGGCATTAAAAGCCTGCGTCTCTGGTTGCACCATCTCACGCCAAGGTACGACGCCGGTGAAGCTCACCGAAATCAGGAAGTCGATGACCATGACGATCAAGATCGAGACGATCACTCCCCAAGGCACGACCCGCTCCGGCTCCTTCACTTCGTCGCCCAAGTAGCAGATCTGGTAGTAGCCCAGAAAATTGAACATTACGAGCATCGTTCCATTGCCCAAGCCGAGCAAGAAAGGCAAGCCGATCCGCCATGCTCCTGGCGGAAAATCGAACAGGAGCCTGGCGTGCATGTGCGTCATCCCCGTAAAGATGACCCAGGCTGCTGTCAGCAACATGCCGATCCACAGCACCAGCATGAGGCGTGCAATGTCCTGTATCTTGCGGTAAAGAGCCAGCATGGCGATGGCCGTGATGCTCGCCGCCAGCAGTTTGAGTCCCCAGCGGTAGGCGAGCAGTTTCGGCCAGAGAAACCCGGTGTACTCGGCCATGCCAATGCTGCTGGTTGCAATCTCCAGCGTGCCGCTGAACAGAAACTGCCAGACGAAGATCCACGCCATCATGTGACCCCAGCGGTCGCGACCGAGGCATTCGCGCAGAAAAATGTAGGACCCGCCCGAGGCCGGGATCGCGGCACCCAACTCTGCGAACACAAGCCCGTCCGCAATTGCCAGCGCGGCGCCCACTCCCCAGGCGATCAGCGACTGCGGCCCGCCTAGCGTCGCCAGAATTGCGGGCACCGTGATGAACGGCCCGGTTCCCACCATGTTCGACATGTTGATGGAAAGGGCATTCAACAAACCCAGCCGCCGCGGCAATCGGCCGTGAGTCTGTCCGGATTGCGCGGCAGCCGTCGCGACCTCAATGCTCAAACGGAAACCATCCTTACTCCTCAGTTCGAGTGACGAACCAGCGTATCCGACCTATCAACTCGCGCGGGCGTCGGTCATGTCTGTGACGATTCCACGGAGGTATCGCAGACTGGCCGCCACGCTCTCGGCCGGCGGAATTACGGTTGCCCCGAACTTCACATCCTGTTCAATCACCATCCAGCCGGAGTAGTTGTTCTTCTGCAGCAATCGAAACAGCGCAGGAAAATCGATGGAACCCTGACCGATGATGGTGAACACTTTTTCTTCGATCGCCTGCTCGAAGTTGAGTTTCTTGCGCCGCGCTTCCTGCAGGACACTCGTGTCCACGTCCTTGATGTGCAGAAAGCGTAGAACGCTGGCGAACTTCCCGGCCTCGGTGATCGTATCGCCGCCCCCATAATCACAATGCCCGGTATCCAGACAAAGCCCGATTCCCGTGTGTGACGTCACATCGAAGAAGCGCTCGCACTCCTGCGGCGTCTCGACATATGTGGCCACGTGCGGGTGAAAGACCAGGTCCAATCCGAACTCCGATGAAACCTTCGCTGCCTCTTCCACTACGTGGGCGACATTCGTCCACTGCGCCGCGGAAAGCCCCACGCTGCCATCGCTCGGCACTCGGCCCGAAATCCGGTTGCGCTCGTCGGACTGCGCATCCGCGAGCACCAGGAATGGCGCCTTCAACGCCGCCAGCAGGTCGCCCACTTTGCGAATATGCTCGACCGCAATTCCCGCCGACGCCGGATCACTCAGCACCACTGGAACAAACGACCCCAGCAGCTTCAATTTCCGCTGATCGAGTTGCGCTTTCAACACGGCGGCGTCGGTTGGGAAAAACCCGTACGGCCCCAGTTCGGTGCCGGTGTATCCGGCCCACACCATTTCGTCCAGCATCTTCTCGTAGGACTGGTTCCAGGAGGGACCGGGGTAATCCAGCACTCCCCAGCTATCGGGCGCGCATGCAAAATGAAAGCGTGATTTCAGATCTGTCATAGATGACCTCGAAAACGAAATTGGTGGAAAAGCCACGTTCCAAACTCATGACCACGGATCGATCACAACCTTCATCGAATCCGAGGCCATAGACTGCTTCATCGCCACCTCGACCTGCCTCAGACCAAAGCGATGGGTAACGAATTCTTCGAGCGGATACTTGCGCATGTAGCGCACCATCTGCCGCATGCTGGGGCCATAGGCTGCTGGCTCTTCTCCGCCAACTCCGAGGATGCGTACGTTCTTCGCGCACAAATGCCGGTGCGGGCTGATGGAAACCTCCCCCATGTCCGAAAAATTGCCCGCTTCCACCAGCAAGCCGCCGACTCGCAGCATCTCCAGCGACTCTCGCACCGCCTGCGGGACACCGGCACATTCCACTACAACGTCCGCACCCCGGCCGTGGGTGAGCTCCCGAATCATTGCCATTCGCGCACTCTCCGATGTGCGGGAAGCATTGATGACGTGGTCTGCGCCAAGCTTTTGCGCAAAGTTGAGGCGGTAGTCTGAAAGATCGATCGCGATGATCGTTCCCGCGCCCAGCATTCGAGCCTTCATCACAAAGCACATGCCAAGCGGCCCGGCTCCGAGCACCACTACCGAATCGTCAAAGCGGAACGATTCGCTCGGAAACGCTGAAATCTGCTTGGCGCGGTCCAAGCCCACCGTGACCGCCATGATCTCGGTGAGCACGGCAATTTCGGACGGCAACTCGTCGGGAACCTTCACTAGAAAACTGCCGGGCACAACGTAAAGGTATTGCGACCAACCGCCGAACAAGTGTGGAGGGTTCTTCGCGCTGATGTTGTTGCCGTAGTCGACGGTCCGCTCACAACAGTAATAAGGAAAATCATGGCGGCAGTAATAGCACTGGCCGCAGCTGACGTTGGGTCCGACGATGACACGGTCGCCCATTTGCAGCGGAACGGCTTCAAAGTCTGCGTAGAGCCCGTCGCCGCCGATCGCTGCGATCGTTCCGACATTCTCATGTCCCTGGATGATGGGAAAGGGCACCGGCCGAGGCGCACCCGCTCCTCCATATTGGCCGACGTAGCCCTGGTAAGTGTGTTTGTCGGTCCCACAGATTCCGGAGACTTCCATCTTCACCAGCACACAACCGGGCGCGGGATCCGGCAGCGGATACTCGCGGATCTCGTAGTGTCCGGGTTCAACTAGGGTTGCTGCGAGAACGCTTTGGGCCGACATTTTCGGAATCCATCCACCAACCAAAACCAGCACAGCAATGCTTCAGACAGGTTCGGGGGACCGCAGTCCCCCGAGTCATGTTTCGTTTTTCGGCAGCTTTCTAGAAGTTCAACTTCAGGGAAAGCTGAGCGGTACGCGACCCCAATGAAGTTGCGGTCACCTGCCCCACGGCGCCCGGAAGGATGCCAAGCGGCGTCGCAAATTGAGCGTGATTGAAAATGTTGAAGAAGTCGGCACGGAACTGGAGGTCCACCTGTTCGGTCAGGTGCGTATCCTTGTGAAAAGCCATACTCCAGTTATTGATTCCCGGGCCGTGGAAGAACCGTCGAGTCGTATTCCCTTCCGAGCCGATTGCCGAGGACACGAAGGCTGTCGGATCGAAATAGTAGTGCGCTGAAACCCCGCCGAGTGTTTGCACTGTCCTCGGGTCAAATTTGTGTAACGGTGCGATCTGGTCCGGAGTATCGACCGCGAGGGTAATCGGACCGCCAAAGGCCGTGCCAAGTAAAGAATGGTCGTCTGTTTCCACCATCGTCACCGGCAGGCCAGTAGAAAAGGTTGAGATGCCGCTGATCGACCATCCATTCGTCAAGCGCTTTGGCCCACTGAGCCGATCGATGGGGAGCACATACGTGTAGCTCGCAACAAAATTGTGCGTTTGGTCCCAGGCTGAAAGGCCACGACTGAAATTAGGGTTCACCGGATTAATTTGCTCGCCATACCCAGAAGCAATGTCGAGTGACTTGCTGTATGTGTAGCCAAGGAGCATTTGCAGGCGGTGCGATGTGTGTCGAAAATTCAGTTGCAGAGAGTTATACGACGATTTTCCGGCGGTAATGAAATAGGAGTCGTTGGCGAAGGGAATGACTCCAAAGTTTCCGTCAGGAAGCGGGGTTCCAATCGGACCTGACAGACCGGCCGAGGCTTGGGCCGGTGTCAGTTCGAGACCCGGAAGCCGAGGGCGGGTCCCGAGCGTAACAGAAGTGCCGTTGATGTAGATGTTGCTTTCCCCAGTCGGACCGCAACCCAGCGTCGCCATGCATAACGCTGGATCACCCGGGTTGGCGGACCTGGAGGAAAGCAATCTGTGTCCCTGCGTTCCGACATAGCTCAAGGTCAGCAAATCCGCCCCTGTGAGCTGCCGTTGGAGCGAGAGCTCATAATTCTCCGCATAGGGCAGGCGGTTCCCATAGAAGAACGCCGGCGAACTACCGATAGTGCCGAAAGCGTTTAAGAACTCCGCCAGCGTGTCGTATGGTGAACCGCTAGCCGGATGGCTCGGTGATACGTGCTTCGGAGGGGGAGCCACCGGGTAGAAGTTCGGAATCGAATTTCCCGTCGCGCGATTAGTGAATGGAGCCGCGAATGTCGTCTCATTCTGACCCGTGAAGTCTCCGAAAGGAGCGTCGCCGATTTCATTGAAGTCGGTTGCGCCCTCAAATGAAGCGTAGGAGAGCGCGTAGCCCGCGCGAATGCTCGACGAGCCAGACTTACCGAGCATCTTGCCCATCGCTCCCTCGTGATCGCCGAACGAATAGGCCAAACCGATTCGCGGAGCAAAATTGTTCCAGCGAGTGGGGGCCAGGCTGCGGGGAACACCCTTGTCACCCGGGAATACCCAACCGGCCGGTGACCCGGGAAAGACTTGCGACTGCTCGCCAGGAATAATTGATTGAATTTCGTTGAATTTCTCGTAAAACGGAGAGCTGACGTCGTAACGCAACCCGAAGTTCACGGTTAGGTTCGGACGGGCGCGCCAGCTATCTTGACCATACAAACCGAAATAATAGCTGCGGCCATATGAGGGAAAGGCTTGACCCTGTATAAAGCCACTAGGCGCACCGAGAAGGAAATCCACGAAGTCGCTCCCGGTTTCGCTCGCCTGACCGTTGAAGTTAGAGCCGAAGCCGAAATTTCCATTGGCGACGTTTGACAGGTTCTCTTCGAGTTGGTTGAAATGATATTGGGCGCCGAACTTGATGGTGTGGGTACCGATCACCTTACTGAAGTTGTCGGAGACCTGATAGATATTGGTGATCAACTGGTTTGGACGGCTGGGCACGCCGATGACGAAGTTGTTGAAATCAATTTCAGGAATCCCCTCGACACTGGGTGTGCCAGGAAAGATGCCGGGCTGTCGGTTGTCTCCGGAAGCAAATCCCAGATCGGAGAGTGACTTTGAAGTTCCGCCCAGTGGCAGGTTAAACTTGGTGTTCAGTCGGAAATACCCGAGACGAAATTCGTTTACCGCGGCCGAACTGAGAGTCTTCACGTCGCTGAGCTGGATCGTGTGGGTTTGGCCCTTGCTGTCGACTCCAAATCCTGGATAAAGCGGGAAATTGCTGGGCCAATAAGGATCAATGCGATCGAAGCGGTCAAAGTAGTAGTAGGCGGTCAGCAAACCGAAGCGTGAGTTGCCGTCTACCCGGCCGCTGAACTTATTGTCGTGCAGATTTATCTTGCCAGAACTGGTGGAAAAGGTGCCTGGCGCCCCGCCGACTACCGTAGACGGATCCGCGGGGAGAATGAAGGGCAAAAGGTTCTGGGAGATGGAGTTAAACTTGCTGGGGTCCAGATGTGGATTTCCGGAGGGATCGCCGAACACGCAGCCTGTAACGGGATCGGTGCTGGTGCAGCCTGGAAAATAATAATGTTCGCCGGGAATGACGGTGTAGCCAAGCAGTTGACTCAGCTGATTAGCCCAAGGATTTGGCCCGGGGGGGTTGCTAGTGCTTACGGTTGCCGTCGTGAGACTCGACGCAATCCCGGTAAAGTCACCCGACTCCATCTGAGCACTAGGGGCATTGGGGACGACGTGAGCCTGACCCTGGATCCAACGGTTGCCTTGGTAATCTGCGAAGAAGAAAATCTTGTCGCGAACGATCGGGCCGCCAAAGGTTCCGCCGAACTGGTTTTGGTGATAGGCGCCTTTGACGCCGGTCGGATCGAAATAGTTGCGCGCATTCAGACTGGTGTTGCGTACAAATTCGAAGGCATTTCCGTGCCAGTGGTTTGTGCCCGATTTGGTTACGACATTGATTTGCGCACCGGCATAATTTCCAAACTCGGCATCCACGTTGTTGGTCAGAATGCGAAATTCTTCAATGGAATCGAGATTCGGAACAGCTCCAGCGCCTGAATATCCTAGTTCTTGAGCCAGCATCCCATTCAGGATGAATCCATTCGCGGCCTCCCGCATACCGTTAACCGAAAATGCTCCCGCATTCAAATCTCCAGAGACCAGAGGAGGAGCAAAGCCAGCCGAAATAAATGGGCCGGCATAGGCGCCGGTCATCGGAGACTGCGCGGATGCTACGCCTGGCTGCAAGGACAAAAGGTCCGTGAAACTCCTCGTGATCAGCGGGACGTCCGTCATCCGCTTGCCTTCAATCACCTCGCCCATCTGCGAGTTGATGGTTTCCACGTGCAGCGCATCCGCCGTGACCTCGACCTTCTCGGTGGTTTGACCCACTCGCAGTGTCGCGTCCACGGTCAGAGCAGAGTTCACGTCCAAAATGAGATCCGTCTGCCGGTAGGTTTTAAATCCCTTTTGCTGCACTTCGATGGTGTACTTCCCCAATGGCAGTGACTGGAAGGAATAGAACCCTTGGCCGTTGGAGGTCTGAGACACTGCAATTGCGGTGTCTACATTCGTTGCAGTCACGTTCGCGCCGGCGATCGCAGCGCCGCTTGGATCTTTCACCGTACCCGAAATGCTGGCGGTGACACCGGCGAACATCTGCCCACACAGGAGCAGAAGCAGCACGAATACCAGAAGACTCTGACGGCGACTCCATCCCTGCATATTCCCTCCGATGAGCCGTTCGCTGTCCTCGGTCAACCTGGCCGGGAGAGGAAGGTACTCTTTTGGTTTTGGCCGATTCCGGCCGCGTCATTGTTTCTTGATCTAACCGCTTATTCCCCGCTCCACGGCTTATAGTTTAGCCTTCGCACTTTGTCAAGAGATTTTACCGAAACAGCCGGATCGCAACCCAAACTACCAGGAATGCGGATCATATATGAAAATTCGTATTCATCAATATTGAAAGCTTTTAATAGCGGGGGTTATCACAGAACACACGGCACAAGTCGACGCTGCACTCCTGTCCCGAACACTTCCACGATCAGGAATTTCAATGCGTCAAACCGCTCTGATGAATCGTCACTAATCTATCGCGCTTTACCTTCAATTACGGGCTATGACAATTGCTTGACAGTTGGTGACTCCTTCGCAGAGCGGTTGCATGGCTTGAACGCTTGACGCATATCGTTTAGCGTTGCGTTGGTCGATGCTGATCACGGCATCACTGGCTGTTTCGACAACGAGGCGATACCTCGCTTACCTCTCTTCGCTGTAGCGGCGGGCGGATTCTTGCTGTTTACGTTCGGTAATATCAGTAAGGACACCGCCGATGGCGTAGATCCCGCCTTCTGCGTTGAACAGCGGAAACTTCTGGACGATCCTGGTGTGTTGTCCGTCTTCGTAGAGAGCCACGTCTTCAAATTTCGTCGGCAGGCCCGCCTCTAGTACCTGTCGATCAACGGCTTGAAAGGCAGGCCTGTTCCGCTGAAAATAGCCCATCATCGGTCTTGCCCTTGGGTCTTGCCCTTGGGTCTTGCCCTTGATTTCTTCCGTGACGTGAAAGGCTTTCTTGAACTCCTTGTTGGCATAGAGGTGCCGGCTCTGCCGATCTTTCACAGAAATCAGGTTTGGCTGTTTTCGAAAAACGCCTGCAGCAGTATCTCGCTCTCTTGCTGCTTGGCCTCGGCTTCTTTACGTTCATTGATGTCCTCGCAAGCGATCAGGCTACGCAAGGACGATTCGCTTCTAGGGGTTGGGGTGACGGCTAGAGTACAGGGGGTGACTCTAGTCTGGGCTTTCGTACGGAACTTGAGGACCTGGTCGGCGATGCTACGCGCGAAAGTATATATCCAGTCGAACGCAATGAAAGGGGGGGTTACGCCTTGTTTTGGTTCCAGTTGGAGCTTGCGAGTGCGGGAAGCCAGATGCCGCTAACCAGACTATTTGAAAGAAATTTGGACCTTTTTCCCTGATTTCTTCGCGTTATCTAGATAGAGGCCGAGTCTGGATCGCGGGGCCGAAGTCAGCAAACAGACCTCAGTGTTCCTGTACTCCCGTGCCGACGTTCCAGGACGGCCCAAACTTCAAACCGAAAAAGGAGAATATATGAACAAGCTCGCGAAAGTAGTGTTGGTGCTGGCTTTGGCAGTCGGATCGTTCTGCGTCTATTCGGGCGCGCAGGAAGCGCCGGCGCTCGCCACAAACCACCTGCTCAAAGGGACGTACATCACGAACGGTAATTACAACGCCACGGTTCCGGCCGCAACCTATACGCCGATTGACACGCAGCTGACGGTGTCCTGCCCGGGCACGTCCGGAACCTGTACGATCGAGGCCGACATGTGGGTTGACAATTTCGGAGGTGGGTCAGGCAATATCAATGCGATCTGCATTTACGTGGACGGCGTTCAGACTGCCCTGTGTCCGTATGAAAACATGGAGACACCGGTCGACGGCACGCACGTGTTCAGTTCAGCTTCAGAACCTGTGTCCGGACTGAGTCCGGGCAACCATACGGTGCAAACGTATTACTACGCGGCGAATGGAGCCTTTGTGGAATACCACACCACAAACTACCGAGTCTATAAGCCGTAGGCTCGCCGGTTTCACGCCCTGCTAAGGCGATAGCCGAGCATCAATCGGATCGCCTTCGCAGGGTTTCTTTGTCTCTAGCTTGCCATTGAGGGATTGCATTCTGTTCTCGTGCCCGTTATCACGCCCAAGCGAGATAATCCTATTAATAGCGCTCATCCGCAGTGCATTATGCCGCGGTTTGCACCTTTGTTTTCACACTTGTAGCTTACTGGCCCAAGAACGAGGGCGACCCACCGGCGTACGAAGTTCGGATCTCGCGTCTACGTGATTGGCCCCGAACCAGTGATGAGGATGTCTACGAGTCTCCTGGCGCTTTGCTGCCAGTCAGGGCCAGACGCCACGTGGGAGACGCCGATCAGTGCGCGGAGCAGATCGAATGGTTCCAGATCTCTACGAATGTCGCGGCTCTTGATTGCGCGCTTCACCAGCGAATCAATCGCTCCCTGGATCTGAATTCGTGAACCTTCATACAGCTTCGAAGGCCCTCCGACGAGCGTATTGAGTGCAGGGGCGATGATCTGCTTTGTCGCGATGTAGTCCACGAACAAGAGCATCCAGGCTCGCAACGCTTCCACCGGGGGCATAGCGTCGGAGAATTTCCGCTCCGCTGCCGCCAGCTTTTCCACTTCAGTCCGATAGACCGCTTCGATCAGTGCGTCTCGCGTAGGAAAGTGGCGATACAGAGTTCCCGCTCCAACCCCAGCCTCTTTGGCGATGTCATCGAGGCTGGCGTTCGCCCCGGAGCGAGTAAACGCCTCCTTCGCCACCTCCAGAATGCGCTCGCGGTTCCGCTGCGCGTCGGTGCGCGGTTTTCGTGGGGCAATTTTCTGATTCTTGGTCGGCATAAAAAAAAGTTGCAACCGGAGATAGTCTCCGGTTATCTTATGTATTGATTCGGAGACACTCTCCGTTTTAGTCGGAACACGGCGGCCTGTCAATAGCGGTTCCGAAGTTTCCGGCTTCGAGAGGTGAGGAATATGAATCCACTCGCTCGTTATGAACCATTGAAGAACTCCAATCATCCTTGCCCTGACTTCGCGACGATGGCGGAGCGAGAGATGTCAGCATTCTTCAATGCCGTCACCCAGTTGTTCGGGTCAGAACAGGCGGCGCGCTCAGCAGAAGACTGGCTGCAGGAGTTGATCGAGATAGACGGTCTGCCCACTTCAGCCCGCGAATGGCGATTGATCACTGCGAAGGCTTCGACTCGGCTCGCAAGTGAAATGAACGCTTCGTCTTTATCGACCGAATTCACAAATGCTTAGGAGGAAAAGAATATGCGTGTTTTCGTAACTGGTGCTACAGGCTTCATTGGCACGGCAGTCGTCCGAGAACTGATCGACGCTGGTCATCAGGTGCTCGGTCTCGCGCGCTCAGATGCGGGAGCCAAATCGCTCGTCGCGTCGGGAGCCGACGTACATCGCGGTTCGCTCGAAGATCTCGAAAGCCTTCGCAGCGGCGCGGCGCATGCCGACGGAGTGATCCATACCGCTTTTATCCACGATTTCTCAAACTATGGGCCTGCCGCCGAGGCGGATAGGCGTGCCATCGAGACTCTCGGCGGCGCGCTCGCGGGCTCTGATCGTCCGTTGATCATCACTTCCGGAACCTTGCTCGCTCAACGCCAAGGTTCGCTCGCAACCGAAGAGGATGCGCCCAATCCCAGCTTCCCGCGCAAGTCGGAGGAGGCGGCGCTTGCGCTTGCGGCACGCGGAGTCCGCGCATCTGTGCTGCGGCTTCCGCCATCGGTCCACGGCAACGGTGATCACGGATTTGTGCCACGCCTGATCAGCATCGCACAGGAAAAGGGTGTTTCCGCATTCATAGGCGACGGGCTCAACCGCTGGCCGGCTGTACATCGAATCGATGCTGCTCATCTTTATAGGCTCGTGCTTGAGAAAGGTACTGCTGGGGCGAGCTATCATGGCGTGGCCGACGAGGGTATACCGACTCGCGAGATCGCTGAGGTCATCGGTCGGCATTTGAACGTACGGGTCGTCAGCAAGTCTCGCGAGGAAGCAGCCGATCATTTTGGCTGGATCGCTCTCTTCTTTGGCATAGACGCTCCGGCCTCCAGCGCGCAAACGCAGGAATGGCTGGGATGGCGACCGGTTCAGCCCGGGCTCATTGCCGATCTGAACGCGGCGCACTATTTCGAAAACGCTGCGGACGCCGTCCCTTTGCACAGCTAGCGCATGACCGGATCAATGAACCGTCACATCGAACGTGACCAGGAGGTAGAAAATGACGAACATACTTGAGGCAACTTCATTTGGTGCAACTTCGACCGCAGATGACGTTTTGTCCGGCGTGAATCTGAAGGGCAAACGGATTTTCGTAACGGGTGTTTCGGCCGGCCTCGGCGTGGAAACGGCGCGCTCCCTCGTCGCCCGCGGCGCCCAGGTTGTAGGCGCGGCACGGGATTTGAACAAGGCCGAAGCTGCGACCACTCAAGTGCGAACGGACGCTGCGGCCCACGGCGGAACCTTCGAACTGGTTGAACTCGATCTTGGCAGCCTGAAAAGCGTGCGGGCCTGCGCCGATGGGTTGCTGGCAAAGGGAGAAGCGTTCGCCGTGGTCATCGCCAATGCAGGAGTGATGGCCACACCTTTCGGCCACACTGCCGACGGCTTTGAAACACAGTTCGGCACGAATCATCTGGGACACTTTGTTCTGGTCAACCGGATTGCGTCTCTTGTCCGCGATGGCGGACGGCTCATCAACTTGTCTTCTTCCGGTCATCGCTACGCGAACGTGGACCTGGAAGATCCCAACTTCGAGCGCACGTCCTATGAGCCTTTCGTTGCCTATGGCCGATCCAAAACGGCGAACATTCTCTTCGCGGTCGCATTCGACAAACGTCACCGGGACCGGGGCGTGCGCGCTGCGGCTGTGCATCCGGGAGGCATACAGACGGAGTTGGGCCGTTACGTAGAGGCCGGACGCTTCGAAAAACTGCTCGACGATATCAATCAGCAGCTCGCGGCCCAGGGCGAGGGACCATTCCAATGGAAGTCCATTCCTCAGGGAGCCGCGACTTCGGTGTGGGCGGCTGTGGTCGCTCCGGCTGACAAGGTCGGTGGGCAGTATTGCGAGAATTGCCACGTCGGTCGCATCGTACCCGACGACGTCGCCATCACGCCCATCAGCGAAGGGGTGCGCGGATATGCGCTCGATGCGAAGAATGCAGAGGCGCTCTGGAAGAAAAGCGAAGAACTGGTGGGAGAATCTTTTTAGTTCTCTTCACTGCAAACAACGAACAGTTACGGGAGGAACGGAATGATCAAACAGGATAATCTCGCCGGCGGATTCACTCTGCCTGGCACGTCGATGACGGTGGACCGCATGGGTTACGGTGCGATGCAACTCGCCGGCCGAGATGGCAACAAGTTGGTATGGGGACCTCCCCGCGATATCGATGGAGCGATTGCTGTTCTGCGAGAGGCCGTTGCAAGTGGCGTGAATCACATCGATACATCCGATTTTTATGGTCCCCATATCACGAACCAGATCATACGAAAAGCGCTGCATCCTTATCCGGACGATTTAGTGATCGTCACGAAAGTCAGCGTCCGGCGCGGTGAGGATGGATCATGGATTCCGGCTTTCTCACGCGAAGAGCTGACTGCCGCGATTCACGACAACCTCCGCAATCTGGGACTGGATGTGCTCGATGTGGTCAACCTGCGCAGTATGTATAGCATCCAAGAACCCGCTGAGGGGTCGATCGAGGCGCCGCTAACGGTTCTAGCCGAACTCCAGCAAAAGGGTTTGATTCGCCATATCGGGCTCAGCAATGTCACGCCCGCGCAGACTGCGGAAGCCCGACAGATCGCTCCGATCGTCTGCGTGCAGAACCAGTACAACCTCGCGCATCGAACCGACAATGCACTCATCGCCGATCTTGCTCGTGACGGCACCGCCTACGTGCCATTCTTTCCACTCGGCGGATTCACTCCACTTCAATCGACTACTTTGTCTGACGTCGCCTCGCGCCTCGGTGCCACGCCCATGCAGGTTGCGCTGGCCTGGCTTCTCCAGCGATCGCCAAATATCCTGGTTATCCCGGGAACATCTTCCATCGAGCATCTTCGCGAGAATCTTCAGGCTTCGACGCTTCAGCTTCCCCTTGAAGTGATTGCCGATCTCGATGCAATCGGCGGAAATGCCTCGAATGGGAGGCACGCATCGTAAACGCTGCGCTCGGCGTACGCGCGCAAGATCAGCCATTAGCGGCAACCCAGCCCAGGCTATTACTCTGAAGTGTGCCTGAAAAGCCAATCACACACCTCAAGAGTCGCCGCGGAGGACGCACGTTCCTTCCAGCACCACGGGTTCGATTGGCACGAGATCCAAATCGCTGCCGAGGACGATTTGCAAGGCGATCGCACTCGCGGAGCATCCACCATTACCCAGCAACTTATAAAGAACCTATTTTTCGGAACGGGCCGCTCAATCCTCCGCAAGGGAGCTGAGTTCACGCTGGTACCAGTGGCCGAATTTGTCCTCGGCAAGCGTCGCATTCTAGAGATCTACCTCAATGTGGTCGAATGGGGTCCTGATATTTATGGTGCAGAATCGGCATGTCGTTGCTACGACGGAACCGTTGCCCGAAACGTCGGTCGGGAACAGGCGGCGCGGCTCGCGGCGATTCTGCCGGCTCCCCTGAAGCGACGGCCCGGGCGCATGAATGACCACAGCACTCGCATCCTTGAGCGGATGCGCCAAATGGGTTGGTAATCGCCAGCAACCTCTGGCCAGAGCCGCGCATATGATCTCTCTCGCGGTGGGGTCGAAGAGGGATCTAGAAAAAACGACCGGGCGATCGGCCTAGTCGAAGATCCCGCCGCGAGAGAGTTCCTCCTCCAAAAACGAGGCTAATTTGTTCATCCGCGTGTAGAAATCAGCCAGCCTTACCCGTCACCCCTATAGATATGGCTTAGCGGTTAAGCTTCGCCACGTGAGAGGGGAACAGCGATGTGTCCATTCTGCATCTCGACCATAGGATTAATCGTTGCCGGCGCGGTCTCTACTGGAGGGCTGGCAACGTTTGCCATGAAAGTGGCGCGCAAAAAGAACAGTTCGTCAGAAAACATTCCGAACTCAACAAATGAAAGGAGCAGTCAAAATGTCGAGTAACAACATTGCAATGAAAACGCCCCCGATCGTGTCGCCGCACGAGTGGGAGGCTGCGCGCCAGCAATTACTCGTGAAGGAGAAGGATCTGACCCACGCCCGTGACGCGCTGGCAGCTGAGCGTAGGCGCATGCCGTGGCTGGCCATTGAGAAGAAGTACCAGTTCGACGGGCCTACGGGCAGAGCGAGCCTGCTCGACTTGTTCGAGGGCCGCCGTCAGTTGATCGTCTACCGCGCCTTCTTCGAGCCCGGCGTGTTCGGCTGGCCCGAGCATGCCTGCCGCGGTTGCTCCTTCGGGGCCGATCAGGTCGCCCATCTCGCCCATCTGAACGCCCGCGACACCACTCTCGCGTTCGCCTCGCGCGCGCCGCAGACAGACATCGAGCGCGTGAAGACACGAATGGGCTGGAAGATGCCGTGGTACACCATCACCGACAGCTTCGACACCGACTTCGGCGTGAACCAATGGCACGGCACGAACGCGTTCATCCGCGACAGCGAGAACGTATACCGAACCTACTTCATCAACAACCGCGGCGACGAGGCGATGGGGAGCACCTGGAGCTACCTTGACATGACTGCGCTCGGGCGCCAGGAGGAGTGGGAAAACTCGCCGGAGGGCTACCCGCAGACTCCGCCGTACAAGTGGTGGAACTGGCACGACGAATACGCCGCCAGCGCATCGCCCGACCCGAGGTGGAGCGAGGTAGTGGAGAACGCAAAGGTGACATTGAACCTCAACGACTAGTACGGTGACATCCGCGATCGCTCACGCCGGAGGCGTGTCGGTGTAAACAGGTGAACGCCACTGCCTTTCGGCAGTGGCGTTCATGGTTGCGGGGGGCGGATTTGAACCGCCGAACTTTGGGTTATGCGATCTGACTAACCTTTCGATGAGAGTCGGAGTGTACCCTCATCCTCTAGGGATGCTCGCCATCCAGTCTCTGCGCCTGCCCCCAATGTCCCGAGGGCTTGGTTCGGTATTGCCTTATCGCTCGCGCGACGTAGGTTCCACCGAATTTGACGAGTGATCTTCCGATGCATTGCTGCGCCGGGACGCCCAATTGCAAAAGCTCCTACAACATTAAGGATGCCCAGGAAACTCCAAGGAGTCCTTGGGAGCATTAGGTTATGAGCCCCAAGACTATTAGTACTTTCAACAACTTACAAGACGCGGGTGGCCCTCGAAAAACCTTGTAAGTGCCGTTAAGGAATCGTTATTGGACAGATAAAGGACAGTGAATAATTACAGTGCGTGGAGCATGCCGTGGTCGTGACTGGTCCTTCTTCGGTGAAACGTGCGATGACGAGGGGCAGTCCGGTCAAGTTTGGCTGCGCCACGCCCGTAGCACCTCCATCCAGCGACACGTTAAAGTCAAAGGTGACGCGAACCCCTACGACCCCGCCTATGAAATCTACTTCGAACAACGCGAAGGAATCCATATGCAGGAAACGTTTCGGGGCACTCGTACGCTTCGCTTTCTCTGGCATGAACAACGCGGGATCTGCTCTTTGTGCAATACCAAAATCACTCGGCTCACGGCTTGGCGCCTGCACCACTGCGTTTCCCGTGTGATGGGTGGTTCGCAAAGCGCCGAGAACCGCGTTCTACTTCATCCAGAGTGC
>Ga0210407_10000578_pt1 | contig 40646 bp, 32 predicted proteins | sample IncBWC27MmetaG_FD_150860 | JGI IMG/M metagenome (GOLD analysis project Ga0210407, IMG submission 150860) | Forest soil microbial communities from Barre Woods Harvard Forest LTER site, Petersham, Massachusetts, United States - Inc-BW-C-27-M | ecosystem: Environmental > Terrestrial > Soil >...
GCCGTGCCGCCAGTTGCTCCTCCAAAATGATCTCTTTCTCAAACATCAATAAGCAGTATGGCAAGCAGTTGCTCTTCGTGGATGCATCGTTTCAGTTAAATCCCGGCGAAAAAGTTGGGCTGGTCGGTCCCAATGGGGCGGGCAAGACAACGCTGTTCCGGATGGTGGTCGGCGAGGAAACTCCCGACGAGGGCGCGGTCTCTGTCCCCAAGAAGTTGACTATCGGCTACTTTCGCCAGGACGTCGAGGAAATGCAGGGCCGTTCGGTTCTGGATGAAGCGATCGCAGGCAGCGGACGCGTCGGCGATCTGCACCACGAGCTCGAAGCCTTGCAGCGGGAAATGTCTGACCCTGACAAGGCGGATGACATGGACCGCATTCTTGAGCGCTTCGGTCACGTTCAGGAGGAGTACGAACACTTAGGGGGTTACGCGCTCGAGTCGCAAGCCCGCGAAGTGCTTCACGGTCTGGGATTCAAAGACGATCAGATTGACGGCGACGTGGGCGCGCTCTCCGGCGGATGGAAAATGCGTGTCGCGCTGGCACGGGTGCTGCTCGGAATGCCGGACGTATTGCTGATGGACGAACCGACGAACCACCTCGACATCGAATCCATCATCTGGCTGGAACAGTTTCTCAAGTCATTTCCGGGCGCGCTGCTCATGACCTCACACGACCGCGAGTTCATGAATCGTCTGGTTTCAAAGATTGCAGAGATTGATGGTGGCGAAATCATTACCTATTCGGGTGACTACGACTTCTACGAGCGCGAAAGGGCGGTGCGAGAGAGCAATCAGCAGGCAGCGTTTGCCCGGCAGCAGTCCATGCTGGCCAAGGAGCAGCGCTTCATTGATCGTTTCAGGACGCACGCGGCCAAAGCGGCCCAGGTGCAGAGCCGGATCAAGGCCTTGGACAAGATCGAGAAGATCGAACTGCCCAAAAAACGGCAGGTCGTGAAATTTGACTTTCGTGTCCCCCCGCGATCCGGCGAACAGGTGGCCGTCCTTGAGAATCTGCACAAGAGTTACGGCCCGCGTGTGATTTATGAAGGGTTCAATCTCACCATCCGCCGCGGAGAGCGCTGGGCCGTCATGGGAAGGAACGGCGCGGGCAAGACTACGCTTCTTAAAATGATTGCCGGAGCCAGTGTTCCAGATGCGGGAAGCGTGCGGCTCGGCGCCAGCCTGTATATGGGCTACTTCGCGCAGCAATCGCTGGAGGTGCTCAATTCCGATCTCACCGTCATCGAACAGTTGCAGCAAGATTTTCCCCAGGACGGTCTCGGGGCGCTGCGGAACCTGGCAGGAGCATTCCAGTTCTCCGGCGAAGACGTGGACAAGAAGATCCGCGCACTCTCCGGCGGAGAAAAGTCGCGGCTGGCAATCGCGCGCATGCTCTACAACCCGCCGAACTTCCTGGTGCTCGACGAACCGACAAATCACCTGGATCTTGCGACCAAGGAAATGCTGGTGGACGCCCTGAAGGACTTTGAAGGCACCATGATCTTCGTATCGCATGACCGCATGTTCCTTCGCGGTCTCGGCTCACGTGTGCTGGAACTGGGCGGTGAGAGCGGCACGGACCGCACTCCCACTGTTTATCCGGGGGCATACGTTGAGTACGTGCAGAAGCTTGGACATGAGGCGCCTGGGATCTATTCGTAGGACACCGGAAAGACTTGCCCAATTCCCGTGGAACATCCTGCTCCTTTGTTCCCGTAGTTCCGTGTGAAGTGCGTGGGAATCGATGCTGCTAATGTCTCTGGTTTGATTCAGGCGTCCCTATGAGACCTTCTCGCAATCGCAATAAAATAGTCCATCGCCCGCGTCAGACGCAGCCGGTCCCCGGTGACGATCAGTTCCAGGAATAGTCCATCGAACACGGCGATGCAGAGCGTGGCCAGTTCCTGGCTGCGCACCGACTCCGAAAGTCTTTGAAATACCAATCGCTGCCAGTCAGTGGAGGCCTTTTTCAAATGACGGCCGTACTGCTTCCCATTTCTTGCAGCGACAATTTGTGATTCATACAGGAGCCTCAGGTAAAGGAAGTTTTTTCTATCTCTGGTCCAGAGCCAAAAGCGTTTTAGTGGCGGAACTCTGCGATCTGCGGATTCGCTGAGTTTGAGAAAGGACGCCTGCAAGCGAGCGTGCAATTCCTCCATCACCTCCGTCATCAATCCTTCTTTTGACTTGAAATGGAACATGAGGATTCGTGCGCTCGTCCCGAGCTGCGCCGCCATGGGCCGCAACGACACACCGGTCAGCCCATGTTCCACCAAGTAGGCAAGCGCCGCGTCCCGAAGCTGCTGCTTTCGATTCGACGCGGAACGATTTGTGAGCCGATGGCTTGTAATGGAACGGGTTGACATCCGACGAGTTTTCATGCAACGATCGTTACATGGAACACTCGTTACAGTCAAGCCGCCCCTTCATGTCATTGCTGCCGATGATGGTTCTTTCGCTGCCGATCACCGGCTTTCTAGTCCACGGAGACAGTCTCTCGGCACAGGTTGGCAGAGAAGGGATCTTCTGGGTTTTGACCCTTTTGCTTCTCGTCTATGTTCGTTTCATCGAACGGCGGCCCATGTCGTCTATCGGCCTGCGCCGGCCAGAGTGGAAGACTGTTCTTCTTGGAGTGGTGGGAGCGTTGGCGATGGTGGGAGGCATGGCCGCAATCTACATGGTCATCTTTCCGGCTCTCGGCCTGTCAACGGACGAAGCCACAATAGGCGCTGTGCGATCAACACCACTCTGGTTTCGAGTTATATTGATTTTGCGTGCAGCCGTATTTGAGGAAATACTGTATCGCGGCTTTATGATCGAGCGACTTACCGAACTTATGCGAGTACGCTGGCTTGCGGCATTGATTTCCGTTACAGCTTTCACTCTTGCTCATTTGGGCGGGTGGGCCTGGCCGCATCTCATGATCGCCGGTTTCGGCGGCATAGTCCTGACGGCGCTTTATCTTTACCGGCGCGACCTTGCCTCAAATATGACGGCTCACTTCCTCACCGACGCAGTCGGATTCCTGCTTGGGTGATGTTCCGCGCCCGGGTGGCCTACACAACGCTTTTCGTTGTGTGAAAATTGATGCTGGCGAGTGGCGCGGCTTTTGACTCTCACGCTACCGCGAGATGATATCGCCGGGTGATGGGAAAAATTCGTCGCAGCAAAGCCAGCAGCTGCAGAGAGGGGCTTGGTGAAAGTCGCCACCTACAACATTAACAACATCAATAAGCGGCTCGACAACCTCCTGACTCGGCTAGCGAAAGCTGAACCGGACGTGGTGAGTCTCCAAGAGCTCAAGGCGGAGCAGGAAGCCTTTCCCGCTAATGCCCTTCGGACTCTTGGTTACGAAGCGGTCTGGCATGGGGAGCGCTCCTGGAACGGCGTGGCCATTCTCGCGCGGAACCACGTTCCCGTAGTGACTCGCACAAGTTTTGCCGGGAAATCCTGAAGGGCATTTTTCCGAAGATCGGCAAGCTCGCTACATTGAAGCGGCGGTTCAGGGAGTCCCGATCACTTCCATCTACCTCCCCAATGGGAATCCGCAGCCGGAACCGAAATTCGATTACAAGTTGGCCTGGTTTGAGCGCCTGATTGCCCACACCGCGGAACTCATGGCGAGCGGAGCACCCGTGGTGTTGGCCGGCGACTACAATGTCGTGCCGACACCGCAGGACATTTACCCGACTCCATCGTTGGATAACAACGCATTAATCCAACCCGAGAACCGACAGGCCTTTGCGACGAATTCGGTGACCCAAAGATCACCGTCGCCAAAGATTCGCCGGACAGTAAACCGTTTTTTGCTCGACTGACTAGCGCGTTGGTTCTGTATGTTACTTCGACCACGGGTTCGCTCGCCTAACTGCGGGTAGTCCAGCACGGCGTTCTCGTCAGCTTTCCGCCTACCCGCTAGTGCGCAGTCCAGCACTCATTACGATTGACAATGGAACGTTCCTTTGCCATATTGTCAAAGCGGTTAGCAAGATTGCGCTGAGCACCTTGTGTCGAGCCCCGATGGTGCTCTGGCTTCGGGGGGAACTACATGAGCGAAACGGAATCTCTCGTCCACTCCCTGAGTCTGTCTCCGGAGGAGGCAGGCGAACTGCTTCATTTGCCGCGCCAGAAGGCCATGTGGGAGTGGATGAGCTTTTTCGTCCGGCGGCTCCTTCCCGGCGAAACCTACCAGGCCAACACCGACGGCGAGGAAGCGGCGTTTGTTCTACTTGGCGGAGTTTGTTCGGCCGATTGGGGCCAGGGGCCGCGGCGCATCGGGAAGCGGAAGCATGTATTCGATGGCTTTCCTTACGCACTGTACCTGCCGAGCGGCAACAGCGTGGACTTCACTGCTGATTCCGCATGCGAAATCGCCGAGTGCCGAGTGCCTTCCGCGGCTCAACTTGAGGCAAAACTGATTACTCCGGAAGATGTAGCCAGTAGCCTGCGCGGAGGGGGCAACGTTTCACGCCAGATCGTCGACGTCATCCCGCCTGCCTTTCCCGCCGACAAACTCATTGTGGTCGAGGTCTACACCCCCGGTGGGAACTGGTCGAGTTATCCGCCCCATAAGCATGACGTGCACGATCCACCCCGCGAAGTGGATCTGGACGAGATCTACTACTACCGCATGAACCAGCCCGAAGCATTTGCCTTCCAGCATCTATATACGGGGCAGGATGGAGTCGAGCGAACGGTGAAAACCAGAAACGGGGATGCCGTCCTCGTCCGCAGCGGCTACCATCCCGTGGTCGCGGGGCCGGGTTATGACGTGTACTACCTGAATTTCCTCGCCGGGTCGTCACGGACGATGGCGGTCACCGAGGACCCCCAGCATGTTTGGATTCGTTCCACGTGGAAAGAAACGGATCCCCGCTTGCCCATGGTAAGAGGATGATCAATACCCGCAGGACCGGGATGGTCTTTTCAGTGCAGTATGAAATTCGTCTCGGACCCGCAGGGGCGCGAACGCCGGCGCGTGCGATGTGATGGGCTAGGGGGATCCAGGTGCATTCGATGACCGCCACGCCGGCAGCAACAGCGCCGAAATTGAAGAGGGTTCTGGGTCTCTGGGACCTGGTCTACTACGGCGTCATCCTCACCTCACCAATCGCGGTTGTGCCGATGTTCGGCGAGGCGCAAGTTCTTTCGCACGGTCACGCGGTCGTGACGCTGTTGGCTGCGATGGTGGCGATGACGGCGACGGCCGTGAGTTTTGGACGGATGGCGACCGTCTATCCCTCCGCGGGATCGGTCTACACCTACGTCAGCCGCGCGTTCAACCCTCAGATTGGCTTTGTTCTGGGGTGGGCCATGTTTCTGGAGTATCTCTTTCAGCCCCTGCAAAACAGCCTCTACGCAGCGCTAACCATTCAGCGACTGTTGCCGCACATCCCTTTTGCGTTGCTGTCAGCGGTTGCCGTTGGCTTCATGACACTGCTGTGCTGGTTTGGAATTCGCACGACCGCTCGCACCAACGAGATTTTGTTGGCATTCATGTCCATCGTAATGATTGCCTTCCTCGGCGAAGCGATTTGGTACATCTTTGCGCACCAGCATTGGCAGGGATTCATGTCGACCGCGCCGCTCTACGATCCCAGAACATTTAGTGTGCGTGCGATTGCCGCAGGCACGGCGCTGGCTGCGACTACGTACATAGGTTTCGACGGGGTCAGCATTCTGGCGGAAGAAGTCGAAAACCCCAAGCGCAACGTGTTGCTCGCATCTGTCCTGGTTTGCGTGTTCACGGGACTGTTCGCGGCCTTCCAGGTTTTCCTTGCGGTGCGAGTGTGGCCGGACTACCGCACGCTGGTCAATCCGGAAACTGCCTTCATGGACGTGGCGCGCGTGGTCGGCGGTTACAACCTCTTTCTCGGGTTCGGCGTGGTTCTTCTAGTGTCGAGTCTGGCCTGTGGCCTGGCTGGCTTATTGGGCGCGGTGCGCCTGCTCTACGGCATGGGTCGCGACAACGTTCTGCCTCGAGCCATCTTTGGCCATCTGGATGCCAAGCGCGGTAGTCCGACCTATAACGTAGCGATTGCCGGTGGCCTGGCGTATCTCGGCACGCTGACCATGCAGTGGGAGAGGTCGGTAGAGATTCTCAACTTCGGCGCCTTGGTGGCTTTCATGGCGGTGAATCTGGCAGCGGTGAAACACTTTGGGTTCTCGCCCGAACTGAACGGAAAGAGAAAGATTTTTCTCGATGTAATCGTGCCCAGCCTGGGATTCCTGTTTTGCCTCGCGATTCTTTTGGGCCTGCAAGGCTCGACACTGGCGGCCGGCGCGATCTGGTGCGGTTTGGGCGCGGTCTATGTGGTTTTGAAAACCAGGGCGCTCGGAGAGCCGGTCGTGATCGATTTCAGTGAATCCTAGAGGTGCCCGGATGCAGAAGGGGCGAGGGCGCGTAGAGTCCATCACTCTTGTGTGAACCTTAATGTCTTTTGTGGTTCTGCGCATTTGCAGTTCACGAACCATAAACCACAAAGGCCACAAAGGCCACAAAGGTACACGAAGGAAAGAAGTCGGCGATGACCCAACCATCGGACGATTGGTATCGTCCGGACATCCCGCGCAAGGAACTCAAGGAGTTGATGAGACGCGGCGACGCGAGAGGTCTCATCGACTTCGGAATGTGGGCACTGTGTCTCGCGGCGAGCGGCTATCTGGCTTATCTGTCGGTTGGCAGTCGCTGGGTGATCCCGGCATTTTTTGTTTATGGCACGATCTACAGTTCGTGCGATGCGCGTTGGCACGAATGCGCTCACGGAACCCCCTTCAAGACACGCTGGTTAAATGAGACGTTCTATCAGCTGTCGTGCCTGATGAACATGAAGGAGGGCACTTTCACCCGTTGGAGTCATACCCGACATCATACGGAAACAATTATGGTCGGCTTGGACCCGGAGATCCAGGTGATGCGGCCGGCGGACCTCACAAGAGTTCTGCTTGATTTCCTCTGGATCCCGGATGCGATCCATATGTTCAAGGTGATGGCTCTCCACGCGCTGGGTGTCGCGGGCAAGGAGGCCAGAGAGTTCGTGCCACGAAGTGAGTGGCAAAATATGTTCTGGTGGTCCCGTATTTATCTGCTTGTCTATGCGGGAATGATCGGCTGGTCCATTGCAGTCCGAAGCTGGCTTCCAGTTCTGTTTTTTCCTCTGGCGCGACTTTATGGAGGATGGTTGCACCAGCTTTTTTCCCTGACTCAGCATGCAGGTCTGGCAGAGAATGTGCGGGACCATCGCCTCAATTCACGCACCGTGAAGCTGAATCCGGTTTTTCGTTTTCTCTACTTCAACATGAATTACCACATCGAACATCATATGTTTCCGATGGTTCCTTTTCACGCGCTTCCGCAGCTTCATGAGCGCGTTCGGAACGATCTGCCATACACGTATTCCGGTTTGTTCGACGCATTGAGGGAGATCGTCCCAGTGCTGATCCGGCAGTCGAAAAATGCGAGCTATTTTCTGCTTCGCGAGGTTCCAGCACGCGGCGAGCCAGGGCGTTTATCGAGAACGGAGTCGCCGTCGGATGCTCAAGCGGTAAGCGCCGTCAAACGAGGAGAAGCGAATTATGTCTGATCCGGACGTATCCTGGCTTGTGGTTTGTGGCGTGGAAGACATCGACGAGGAGGACGTAGTCCAGTTTGAGCACAGCGGGAAGGTGTACGCCATCTACCACACGCCGAGCGGATTTCACGCGACCGACGGAATTTGCACTCATGAGAATGCCCGCTTGGCGGACGGCTTGGTGCTTGGGGAAATCATCGAATGCCCCAGACATCAAGGACGTTTCCACATTCCTTCCGGCAAAGCCAAGGGAGCTCCGGCGTGCATCAACCTGCAAACCTATCCCACTAAAGTCGAGGCCGGGCAGATTCACCTCGGTCTTCCCACGTTCTCTGTTTGAGGTTCGGTCTCGCAGCGAACTCCCCCATTCTGAAGGTACCCAAAGGAGTTTAGGGCTCCGCCTTTTTGGCGTGCAGCATGAAGCCGCAGGATTCCCTCACGCGCAGTTGCGGCATCAGGTTTATGGTTATCGGTTGGGCGTGCTTGCCCTGGATGCGCTCCAAAAGCAGGCGCACTGCGGCATCACCGAGTTCATACTTGGGTAATTCGATCGTCGTCAAGCGCGGACGAAAACATCCCAGCCACGGATAATCGTCGAAACTGACCAGAGCAAAATCTTCAGGGCAGCGAAGGCCAATTTCGTCTGCCGCGCTCATGAATCCAATGGTCATCAGGTAATTGGTCACCAGAACAGCATCCGGCCGGTGCGGCAGCAAGGAGTGTCCGGCGCGATGGCCGGATTCGATGTGATAGTCGCCTTCAAACGTCAATTGTGGCACATACTCAAGTCCCCATTGTTCCAGCGCCGCGCAGTATCCCTGGCGTCGAGCGCGGGCATTGCTGACATTCAGCGGCCCGCTGACGAAGGCGATTTTCTTGTGGCCGATGCGCGCAAGATGAGAGACGCCGTCGATGGCACCCTGTTTGTCATTGGTTTGAACGAGATCGGTTTTCAGGCCTGGGCAGGTTCTCATCAATAAGACAATCGGGACCTTGGCCTCGTCCAACATCCGTCGTTGAGCGGCGGTGAGTGCGCTTGGAGTCTTATTCAGAATGATTCCGTCGACTCGCTTTGAAATCAAGAGCTCCAGGTACACCGCTTCCTTGTCTTCTTTATCGTCGCTGTTGCAAAGCAGCATGCTGTAGCCCGCCTTCTGGGCGGCGTCCTCGGCAGCGCGAACGATGGCGGGAAAGAAGGGATTTGCGATGTCGGTCACCACCATGCCCAACGTGTGGGTCTGCTGTTTGGCAAGACTGCGGGCCAGCAAATTGGGACGGTAGTTCAGCTTGAGGACGGCAGCCTCCACCCGACGCGCCAAGGTCGTGCTGACCCGGCCGGTGTCGTTGATGACCGCCGACACGGTAAATACCGAAACCTTGGCCTCGCGGGCGACGTCGTAGATGCTTGGCGCCCTGGAGGTCCGGTTTGCGGTACGCGTTCGTTTGGCCTTCTTAGTCATAAGAAATTACGACTGTACAACACAATCAAGGGCTTCCCCAAGTCTGCCGTATAGAAACACGTCGCTCGCAGTCAGCAAGACAGATTACGATGTCCGCTTGGCTGGCGGTTTGATTCCGCTGGCGAGAAAGTGGCGTGAAGCCAACTTTCGTCGCAATTGGGGTGGGCTTCGTGATCGTGACTAACCCCTTATATAAAGCTTGATGACTTCAAACTACGAGGGTTCGAGCAAGAAGAGCCAGCAACTAGCATATGGCCTTGTATTCATTCCTGTCCGGCGCAGATCGCGGATGATTTTCTTCAAGAATCCAGACATCTAAGCGATTTGGGGCTTTCGAAAAAGTCTGGTAGCGCTTTGTTTAAAATTGCAGTATTCTTTTTGGGCGGCGTAGCGCTCCGGACGTCATCACGCGCGTCCGCCAGTTCCGATTGCGGCCTGGTGAGGGGGCGGAGCGCGAGCGCCCTTCAGTTAAGATGGTCGCAGCCGGAGCCAGTAAAACCATGACGCGAAGACTGACGATGGCGCAGGCCGTCATCCAGTTTCTGAAGGTCCAGTACGTATCGCGCGACGGAACCGAGAACCCGTTCTTCGCGGGCTGTTTCGGCATCTTCGGCCATGGCAATGTGGCTGGAGTCGGGCAGGCTCTGCAGCAAAACCCGGACTTCCCATACTACCTTTGCCGCAACGAACAGGCGATGGTGCATACGGCTGCGGCGTTCGCGAAAATGAGCAATCGCCTGCGGGCGCTAGTGTGCACGACTTCCATCGGTCCGGGCGCCACCAATATGGTGACCGGCGCCGCGGGCGCAACCATTAATCGTCTTCCGGTATTGCTGCTTCCGGGTGACATTTTTGCCCGCCGAAATGTAGCTCCGGTCTTGCAGCAACTGGAATCGCCTTTTACTCAGGATATCTCCGTCAATGATTGTTTCAAGCCGGTTTCGCGTTATTGGGATCGGATTGAGCGGCCCGAACAAATCTTGATTTCTCTCCCGGAAGCGATGCGCGTGCTCACTTCGCCGGCGGAGACCGGCGCGGTCACCTTGGCCCTCCCCCAAGATGTACAGGCCGAGGCCTTCGATTATCCGGAGGAATTTTTCCGGCAGAGAATCTGGGTGGTTCCGCGGCCTCGCGCCGACGCTGCTCTTCTAAATCAAGCCGTCGAGTGGATTCGTACGGCCAAGCGCCCACTGATTATCGCGGGCGGTGGCGTAATTTATTCGAATGCGACTGACGCACTTGCGAGCTTCGCTGCACGCAGTTGCATTCCGGTGGCAGAGACTCAAGCCGGAAAGGGTGCGCTCAATTTCGAACACCCGCAGTCTGTGGGTGCGATCGGAGTCACGGGAACTTCCGCTGCCAACCGACTAGCCAGCAGCGCAGACTTGATTCTGTCCTTCGGCACGCGCTACAGCGATTTCACTACCGCATCGAAAACGGCTTTTCAGAATCCCGACCTGCGTTTCATCAATGTAAATGTTGCCGAATTTGATGCCTTCAAACACGCCGCGTTACCGCTGGTAAGCGATGCTTGCGCGACATTGGAGGAACTCGCAACCGCGCTCGTCTCTTATCGCGTACCCGAAGGCTACGGCTCGGAGATCTCGCGCCTTCGTGACGAGTGGAATGCCGAAGTGAACAGGATTTACGGCCGCCGGCACGGTCCACCGCTTAGCCAGGGAGAAGTGATCGGGCTACTGAATACGACTCTCGGTCCGCGCGATGTGATCGTATGTGCGGCGGGGAGTTTGCCCGGCGATCTGCACAAACTGTGGCGTACTCGCGACCCCAAGGGCTACCACCTGGAATACGGCTACTCCTGCATGGGCTACGAAATTGCCGGCGGTCTGGGAGTGAAAATGGCTGATCCCGGCCGCGAAGTTTACGTGCTGGTAGGCGACGGCTCTTATCTCATGATGGCTCAGGAGATCGCCACATCCCTGCAGGAGAACGTGAAGCTCAACATCGTTTTACTCGACAACCACGGGTTCTCCAGCATTGGTGGCCTGAGCCGTGCTTGTGGCAGTGGAGGATTCGGTACGAGGTACGAATATCGTGATCAAGGAAAAGCTGGCAGCGTAATTCCCATCGACTTCGTGGCCAACGCTGCCAGTCTGGGAGCACACGCGGTGCGGGCGCGAACTTACGGGGAACTGGCTGAGGCTGTGGCTGGATTGAAGAAACAGACTCGCACCTCGGTCGTCGTAGTGGAGACGGACTATTTCGATTCCGTCCCCGGCTATGAGTCGTGGTGGGATGTGCCGATCGCTGAGGTTTCCGAATCAGAATCGGTTCAGAAGGCCCGCAGCGCTCATGTCGAGGGCAGGAAGCGGGAAAGATATTTCTGGCCGCCCCAGCGGCGCGGCTGAACAAGAGAGACGTTGTAAGCAACGTCTGTACTGTCGTCTTCTATTTCTTTGTAAAGACGTAGCTTGCTACGTCTCTTGTTGTCGAGCTTTTCGGAGAAAAACCAGCATGCGCAAGTTGGGAGTCGGCGTACTCGGAGTGGGGGACATGGGGCGGCGTCATGCGGAGAACATCCGGCGGCTCGTGTCCGGAGCTCGGCTCGTAGCCGTCGCCGATGTCGCCGCGGCGCGAGCCAAGCAAGTTGCGGCTGAACTTGAAATCGAGCATTCATTCGGCAGCTTTGAGGACATGCTCGCTCACAAGGACATAGACTGCGTGGTGATCGCCGCACCCGACAAGTTCCACGCTCAGGCCATCCGCACAGCGGCGGCAGCGGGGAAACATATTCTTTCGGAAAAGCCGCTGGCGTTAAATGTGGCTGACGCGAAAACCGCTCTGGACGCCGTTGCCCAAGTTGGCATCCACCTGCAGATCGGTTTCATGCGCCGTTACGATCCTGCTTACGCGGCGGCGATGAAGCGAATTGAGGCTGGCGAAATCGGAGAGCCCGCCATCTTCAAGTCAATCGGCCGCGACAAGGATGCTCCGCCGATCTCCGCTTATCAGTCGAAGCTCAACGGCATGTTGCTCTACAACAATACGATTCACGATTTCGATTTGTCCCGTTGGCTCATGCGTGACGAGGTCACGGAGGCGCAGACATACGCAACTGTGGCGATTCGTCCGGAGATTGCGCAGTACGGCGACGTGGTTGGCAGCGTGGTGAACCTGAAATACCGGCGCGGTGCAATTGGGAACATCGAATCTTTCGTGCAATCGACCTACGGATACGATATTCGCACGGAGATTGTCGGCTCCGCAGGATCGATTTTGGTTGGCAGCATCCAGCAATCGTCGGCAACCTACCTGACAAGAAATGGTGGGACGCAAACTCTGGCCGACCATTTCCTCACACGCTTTACGGATGCGTATGTAGCCGAGGTCCAAGATTTTGTTGACAACGTATTGAACGACCGTCCCCCTCGAGTTACCGGCGAGGATGGCTTGCGTGCCCTCGAGATCGCGGTGGCGGCTGAGATTTCTTATCGGGAAGGCAAACCGTGCGGTGTGAACCAGGCAGCACGCTGACGGCAACTGGCGGCTGGAGGATTTTATGACGATCGCCCCTGCAACTTACAAGAGTCCGCTGCATGAGATGACGCAGACGACCCCGACCTGTCTGTGGAACGACTCAGCCTCAATCCAGGAGCTTACCTATTCGATCGAACACGGAGCCGTGGGAGCCACATGCAATCCGGTCATCGTGCTCGGCGTCCTCAAGAAGGAAATGAGCTTCTGGAAGGATCGCATTCGCGGCTTGATTGAAGAACATTCTACCGCCACGGAGGATCAAATCGGCTGGCAACTGGTTCGCGAGGTGTCCGTCAAGGCCGCTGGGCTGCTGAGGCCGATCTTCGATGGGCACAAGGGCAGGAACGGCCGGCTGTCCATACAAACCGATCCAAGATTATTTCGTGACTCAAAAGCTATCGTAGAGCAGGCCGAAGAATTCAACCGGCTCGCCCCGAACATGATCGTGAAGATCCCGGTCACCCGGGCCGGAATTCCGGCGATTGAGGAAGCTACTTATCGCGGCATCAGCATCAACGCGACGGTTTCTTTCAGCTTGCCGCAGTGCATCGCGGTCGCTGAGGCCGTAGAACGCGGGCTGAAGCGGCGCGAGCAAGAAGGTAAAAACATAACCACCATGGGACCGGTGTGCACGATTATGGTTGGGCGACTCGACGACTGGCTGAAAGTCGTGGTTGAAAAAGAGAACATTGCGATCGACCCTGGGTACCTGGAATGGGCGGGTGTTGCGGTGTTCAAGAAGGCGTATCAGATATTTCGTGGGCGGGGCTACCGGATTCGTCTGCTCTCCGCGGCGTTTCGGAACCACATGCACTGGAGCGAACTGATCGGGGGCGATATTGTGATTTCGCCGCCGTACTCGTGGCAGGTTCGCTTCAATGCCAGTGACATTGAGGTGCGCTCGCGCATCGACGATCCCGTAGACCGAAAGATCGTCGAGGAGTTGTCCAGGAAATTTGCCGATTTTCGCCGTGCTTACAGCGAGGGGGGCCTCTCGGTCAATGAGTTCGACTCATTCCCTCCCAGCCGGCGCACGCTGCGCCAGTTCATCGCAGCGTGTAGCGAGCTCGACGCATTGGTTCGAGACTTCATGATTCCGAATCCGGACGTCGCCTGATATGAACCAAGTCATCGGTGTGGGCGTCATCGGGATGGGCTGGATGGGAACGGTACACAGCCGTGCCTACCTTGCCGTTGCCGATCGCTTTCACGATAGCGGCTTCGAGGCGAAACTGGTCGTCTGCGCTGATGAAGTTGACGAGAGAGCCAAGGAAGCCAAGCGGCGATTTGGTTTCGAAAGTTACACAACCCGCTGGCAAGACGTGATTGCAGACCCTCGCGTTCAAGTTGTGAATGTCGCAACCCCGAATTGTATGCATCTTGAGGTTGTGCGCGCCACTGCCGCTGCGCGAAAACACATTTTTTGCGAAAAACCTGTGGGCAAAGATGCGCGCGAGACTGCCGAGATCGAGCGTCTGGCTCGGGAGGCTGGCATCCTTACCTTCGTCGGGTATAACTACCGGTGGGCTCCGATGGTGCAGTATGCACAGCAACTGATCCGCGAAGGGAAATTGGGCAAGCTCACTCACTTTCGCGGTCGGTTCCTTGCCGGCTACGCTTCCAACCCTCAGACCGTGCTCTCTTGGCGCTTTCAGCACGAATTTTCCGGATCGGGAGTCTCCGGCGATCTACTCTCGCACGTAGCCGACATGAGCCTCTTTCTTGCTGGTCCGATTCGGCGGGTGGTGGGGAACCGAGAAACTTTTATCAAGCACCGTCCCTCGGCCGCGTCTCTCGCGCAATCCGCCGCACCGGTAGCGCACTCTGCTGCGGTGACGAGCGGTCCGCTCCTGGATGTCACCAACGAGGACTACGTCGGCGCTCTCGTGCAATTCGCCAATGGTGCTCATGGGAGCTTCGAGGTCTGCCGCGTCATTCAGGGACACAAGTGCGACTGGTCCTTCGAAGTCGAGGGCACCCAAGGGGCGGTCAGCTGGAACTTCGAACGCATGAACGAGCTGAATACTTTCTGCCCTGACGAAAATCCGTCGCACGACGGATACACCCGCATCGTAAGCGGTCCCGCTTATCCCTTCCACGCTCACTTCAATCCGGCGACCGGCACAGGTCTTGGCTACGATGACCTGAAGGCGATTGAGGCGTATCAGTTCCTTAAGTCGGTTGCAGAAAACCGTCAGGCAGAACCTGGATTTGCTGAAGCTTTGCGTGTGGCGAAAGTTCTCAGGGCGATCGAGCGCAGCTGCGAGACGGATAGCTGGCAGAGCATTGAAGGCGACCGTTCATAGTGATTGCACAATTTCCCTGAAAGGATTTCAACTCGTGCCTGTCTCAAAACGCATCGGATACGCAGTGGTGGGCTTAGGTAGCATCGCAGAAACCGCCGTTCTTCCCGCATTTCGAAACAGCAAAACGTCGAAACTGGTGGCTTTGGTGAGCCATGATCGATCGAGGGCGCAAAAACTCGGGGCGAAGTTTGGGGTGAAGAACTGCTACGCCTACGCAAATTACGACGAGTGCCTGAGCCAACCGGATGTCGATGCCGTTTTTGTCGCCTCGGTGAATGGCGCTCATGCCGAGCAGACGATTCGTGCCGCGGAGGCAGGCAAGCATGTGCTCTGTGAAAAGCCAATGGCGAACTCGGTCGAAGATTGTCGTCGAATGGTGGAGGCCTGCCGGGCCAACCGCGTCCGCCTGATGATTGCTTACCGCAAGTACTTTGAACCGGGCAGTGTCGCGCTGAAAAAGCTCGTTAGCAGCGGCAAACTGGGGCGCCTCCGGCACATTTTCTCGACCTACACAGAGCACGTCGATCCGGGCAAAGCCAAGACCTGGCAACTGAATCGCACACTGGCCGGCGGGGGCTCGCTGATGGACATCGGCATCTATTGTGTCAATACCATGCGTTGGCTGGCTGGCAGTGACCCTATCGAGGCGACCGCCCAGCGCTGGACCGATGACCCGAAACGATTCAGCGACGTGGAGGATAGCATCGCTTTTCGCCTGACGCATCCCAACGGACTCGTCTGTCAAGGACTGTCTAGTTATAGCTCGATGGCCGCATCCTTTGTGCAGGTCCACGGTGATCGGGGTTGGGCGGCGCTGAATCCGGCTTTTGCTTTCGAAGAGGAACGTCGTCTTTTTGGGAAGATCCAGGGCCGGTGGTTCGAGCAGAAGTTCAAAGTGATCGATGAGTTTGTTCTGGAATTGAACGCCTTCACAAAATCGATTCACCAGGGACGCGATCCGGAGCCCGACGGAATGGAAGGTATGCGTGACATAGCGACGATTGAAGCCATCTACCGTTCGGTCCAGGAGAACCGCACCGTTCCGATCACCCGCTAACCGCCATCGATGTGCGATATCGCACGCTCCGCACCATGTTTCCTGTAAAAAAGAGCTTGACAGTCGGCGCTTCAGGCGGTTATATGATAACCGGTTATTTGTTCCGCCTTTATCTTGTTTCCTGTTCCGGGTGAGCTAGCAGCGCATAACGTGTGGAGAGGAAATAACTATGGCAACGCGTCGGTGTTTCCAAGCAAGTCTTCTCGTTTGTGCGGTGGCGTTGTTAGTTGCGGTCCAACCCTTTGTTCTGGCACAGGTGACCACCGGCAGAATTGTCGGCGTGGTTACCGACCCCTCGGGTTCGAGAGTGCCGGGCGTCGCGGTGACAATCACTGAAATTCAGACCTCCACGGCGATTACCGTGACGACAGACAGTGAGGGATCCTACGTCGCCACGAACCTGAAGATTGGCAGTTACAAGGTCGCGTTTAAGAAGGAAGGATTTGAACAGTCGATCCAGTCCAGCGTGGAGGTCGGCATTGGGCAAGTCGTTCGAGTGGACGTCGCCCTGAAGGTCGGCGGCGTAACCCAGACCGTGGAAGTGACGGGGGCGGCTCCGCTGCTTCAAACTGAAACATCCTCCTTGGGAACGATTGAAGACGAGAAGCGAATTGTCGAACTGCCTTTGAACGGTAGGAACTTCTTCAAACTCGCATACCTTGGCCCTGGAGCCAACCAGGGCGCCACAGGAACCAGCGCGGGCGCGGGATCCACGGACAACAACCGGCCGGGTATTTCCCTGTCAGTGAACGGCCTTCGGATATTCGACAATAACTTTCTTCTCGATGGACTGGACAACAATGAATTCGGCAATGGCACGGTGGTGATCCAACCACCGCCCGATTCCATCCAGGAGTTTCGCGTAGAAGAAAATTCGATGAACGCTGAATTTGGCCGCGGTGGCGCGATGGTTAACATCGTGCTTCGCTCCGGGACAAACCAGATTCACGGTGCGGCGTGGGAGTTTCTCCGAAACGACAAACTGGACGCACGTAATTATTTCGCAACCAGTCAGTTGGGCTTCCAAAGGAACCAGTACGGCGGCCAGTTGGGCGGGCCGATCATGAAAGACAAGATGTTTATCTTTGGTTCGATCCAGCGGTCCGACATTCGCGAGGAGCAGCCCTTCATCAGCACTGTTCCCACCCAGTTGATGCACAGTGGAAATTTCAGCGATTTGGGGAACGTAAACATTCCCAACCCGTTCGTCCCGGGCACTTTCTTCGGCAGTACAATTCAGTCGGGCTCAATCAACAGCGTGGGTCAGAGCATCGTCAATCTCTTTCCTTTCCCAAATATTCCGGGCGCGGGGCTCACGAATAATTTCATTTTCAACGGAAAATATAAGTTTGATGAGACCGCCTTTGAGACCCGGTTCGACTACAACATTTCGTCGAAGGATCGTTTTTTTGCCCACTATGCGATTGCCACCCCCAATGCGACGAACCCCTCCTACTTCCCGAACGTGGACGGAGGAGCTGGTTCAGGCACCTCGAGCACCTTGGATAACAAGGTGCAAAGTCTGGCTGGAGATTGGAGTCACATCTTCAACCCTGGGTTGCTGAACGACTTTCGGGCGGGATACATCCGTTTTAAGGACGCCACTCTGCCTCTCGATTTCGGCACCAATGCAGGGAATACGGTTGGTATTCCCAATGCCAATCATGGTGGCAATTCTTCCGGCCTGACCAAGATCAACATCAGCGGCTACCAGCAACTCGGCGATTCGCTGTGGGTGCCAGAAACGATTGCGGAGAACGTATACCAACTCGCCGACACCCTGAGTTGGACGCACGGAAAACATTCCCTAAAGTTCGGCGTTGATTTCCGCCGGCAGCAGCGGAACTTTTTCCAGCAGACGGCGCCCTCCGGTGAACTCCAGTTCTCCGGCCAGTACACAGGCTCGGCAATAGGTGGTCTTGGGCTCGCCGACACCCTGCTTGGAATTCCGGCTTTCACGCTGCAGGATCATCTTTTCGGAATCGTCGACCCAACGCGGTACTGGGACTTGTCCGAGTTCGTGCAGGACGACATCCGCGTGACTCCCAGCTTGACCCTGAATCTCGGCTTGAGGTACGAGGTCAGTTCGCCTGCCGGTGGACCCACCGTCGGCAACTTTAATCTGAACACCCTCACCGTCAATACCTCGTCCCATGGCGGAGTCGGCTTCGACATGACTGATTGGGCGCCGCGTGTCGGCTTTGCCTGGACCGTACGGCCGAAAACCGTCGTCCGCGCTGGATGGGGAATTTTCTATGCCCCGGAAGGCAATATTTTCGACGACCTGGGTTTGAATCCGCCCAGCTTGGCGGTTCAATCCTTCAATTACTCCACATCGCAGATTCCCAGCCCTACCACCCAACTACTGCAAGCTTTCCCAACCACGTTCACACCAATCAACCCCAACGATCCCACCGGGACGGTGCGCAGCACAGGGGTGATCGGGACGACATTTCAGCCCATTCGCCGGATTCCGCGGATTTACGAGTGGAATCTGACGATTGAACAGGAATTGAGTCAAAACTGGCTGTTCCGCGCCGGATACGTGGGCACCAAGAGTTCAAACCTGTTTGACCACGAATCGTCGAACCTCAATCAGCCTCTACAGCCCCTGGATACGAACTTCACGGGGACAGGTGTTTGTGGGTCCAATTTTGGGCGGCCGTATTACGCGACTCGGCCCTGCCTGAACGTTGTCCTGCCGCTCGATGTTGCGCGGCTGAGCATGTTCTACAACGCATTCCAGACTTCCATACAGCATCGTTTTTCGGGCGGCTTCAATGTTCTGGCCGCTTATACTTTCGCGAAATCGCTGGGCACAGCAGACGGCAACGTGAACCAGTGTGACGTCCAAAACGCTCACAACATTGCCGCAGAAAAGGGGCCCACCACCCCCGATTTCCGCCACCAACTGGTTGTAAGCTATGTCTACGATTTGCCCTACGGCAAAGGCAGGCACTTTGGAAGCGAGGCCCACGGCGTAACCCAGGCGGTTCTTGGAGGTTGGGAGGTTGCCGGAGTCACCACGGTGCACAGCGGAGAAGCGTTCGATGCTCTGCTTAACTTCGATCCTACTAACACCGGGGCGTTTCCGCCGCGTCCGGATATGATTCACAACCCGAAAGATTTCTCCTTTGATGTCGCTGGGCAGGCGGCGCTCGGTTGCAGCAAACCTGGACATCAGACTCTCGATTGCTGGTTCAACCAGGCCGCTTTTGTTATTCCTCCGCTCGCCCCCGGCCAACTGAACGCGCACTTGTTCGGGGACGCGGAACGCGCCGTGCTACGCGGTCCCGACCTCGTGAACTTTGATTTTTCAACCTACAAGACGTTCCCGCTGAGTGAGAGATTTGGACTGGTTTTCCGAGCGGAGTTCTTTAACATCTTCAACCACCCTAACTTTAACCTTCCGAATGTCGGGTCAGGAGGCGGCAGCAGTGGCGCTGGATTTACGAATGCAGCCGGAGGTGCGGCCATCACCCAGACAATACCTGACGCCCAGCGAGAGATCCAGTTCGGCCTGAAGCTCCAGTTCTAAGCTGTCGGCTGCTGATGAACTCTGAGGTGCGGGGCCGGTGCGAATCGGTGGATTGGGGCGACAGGGAAGTTTCTCCGGGGGGACTTGAGTGCCCTCTTTTGATTAAGAGGGCGACGGATGGCGATTAAGGTAGCTAGCGCACCAATCAACTGGGGAATTATGGAGCACGTCGACCTCCCCGCTGAATATCCCTACAACCGGGTTCTGGACGAAATCAAGGCTGCCGGATATTCCGGCACTGAGCTGGGTCCCTACGGATTTCTTCCCTCTGATTCCGCAGTGCTTCGCGACAAACTGGCGAAGCGCCTGCTCACCCTCTGTTCTGCGTTTGTCGACATTGAACTCGGCAACAAAGACGCACACGCAGACGGTCTGGCCTTTCTTGCCCGCTCAGCTAAGCTGATTAGCGAAGCGGGCGCGCGACTCCTGGTGCTCTCCGACAAGATCACTCCTCAGCGTAACGCAACGTCGGGACGCCGCAGCGATGCGAATCAGATTTCCTGGAGTGAATCCGAATGGCAAGCGGCAGCAACTGCGATCCGCGACATAATCAAATGTTGCAAGGCGTTCGGATTAAGGGTTGCCTTTCATCACCACGCTGGCAGCCACGTGGAAACTCCCGAAGAGATTGACCGTCTTTTCTCGCTGTTCCCCGCCGATGAACTGGGTCTTTGCCTGGACACGGGCCACTACGTCTACGGTGGGGGCGATGCGATTGAGTTTCTCGAGAAGCAGGTTTCTCGCGTCTGGTGCGTGCATCTGAAGGACATGTATGACCACAAGGCGGCCGAGGCGCGGCAGCAGCGGATGAACTTTCATGCCGCCGTCCGGCATGGAATCTTCGCCCCGCTGGGCAAAGGAAGCATCGACTTTTCGCGCGTAATCTCTCTTCTGCAGCGCGGTCGTTTTGATGGCTGGGTGGTGGTCGAGGCGGATGTGCTGCCCGGCGGCGTTGGCGCTGATGCTCCCTTGGCCAATGCCAAGGCTGGCAGAGAATACCTGCACCGGCTTGGGATCTGAACTCAAACGCCAGTTTGCTGTGATCGTGTAGGTGCGCGCGTCAATGCCGGTGCGGCATCCCGATGAAATTCGCATTCAACCCGTGCTTCCCTGCCACCTGGTTTGTCTTTCTCTTCTTCAATACGGCATTTAGAATGTCGCCATGCTGAATCGAAGACGGTGGCTCCAAGGCATGGCAACAGCGGCAACCAGTTGCCTGTTGCGCCCGCTCTTGGCTGAGGCATCTCCCGTCTCTACCCCTCCGAGTTATTCTCCACGTTTTGTCGACGTTGCCAAAGAGGCGGGGCTCGGATCGAAAACCGTTCTCCTCGGTCATGGCAGCAAAGACTTTCTGCTTTCCACGACCGGCGGCGGCATCGCGTTGTTCGATTATGACAACGACGGCTGGCTGGACATCTTCGTCGTCAATGGCTGGGGGTTGAAAGAATTCCCCAAAGGCGAGGAACCCACGAACCATCTCTACAAGAACAACCGCAACGGGACTTTTACCGACGTCACCGAGAAGGCAGGATTGGTACGCCACGGCTGGGGTCAAGGCGTGTGCGTCGGGGATTACGACAACGACGGCAATCTGGATCTTTTCGTCACCTATTACGGAAAAAACGTGCTTTACCACAACAATGGCAATGGCACTTTCACCGACGCAACCCGCGAATCCGGTCTGCTACAACCGGAGGAGCACTGGAACACCGGCGCAGCATTTCTGGATTACAACCGCGACGGCCATCTCGATCTTTTCGTCAGCAATTACGTTGATTACGAATACGGTACGAAACTTTATGAGAGCAATCCCGCTCTTGTAGGCGAGCAGTCTCCGGTGATCTACGGCATCGCGGGACTCAAAGGAACCAGAAACTTCCTCTACCGAAACAACCACAATGGCACCTTCACCGATGTTTCCGATGCGTCGGGCATCAGCAAAGCCGGTCTGACATACGGATTTACCCCCTGCGTGGCCGACTACGACAACGACGGCTGGCCCGACATCTACGTCGCCAACGACTCGACCCCCAGCCTGCTTTTCATGAACAACCACGACGGCACCTTCCGCGAGACTGGCATGCTCGCCGGTGTAGCTTACGACGCAAATGGCCGCACGCAGGGCGGAATGGGCGCTGACAGCGTCGACTATGACGGCGACGGGTTCCTCGATATTGTGAAGACGAATTTTTCCGACGAGATGCCCAACCTCTATCACAACGAGGGCAAGGCGTTCTTCACCGATGTGACTGCTCCCGCCGGCCTGGGAGGTGAAACCAAATCAGTGAAATGGGGCACCGGCTTCATGGACTTCGATGACGATGGCCAGCCCGACATCGCGATTGTCAGCGGTTCCATCTATCCGCCGGGAACGGGCCTGCACCACCAACTGCCGCAGACGGAGAGCAAGCTAATTCTGATGCGCAATGTTGATGGCCATCGTTTTGCCAACGTCTCCGACCAGGCTGGGCCCGCTTTTCTTGAGTCCCGATGCGGTCGCGGCGCGGCTTTTGGCGATATCTTTAATACCGGACGCATCGGCATGGTAGTCAATAATCTGAATGATTATCCTTCGTTGCTACGCAATCAATCGCTGTCTACAAACTCCTGGCTCCTGGTAAAGCTGCTCGGAACCACCACCAACCGTGCTGCCATCGGGTCTCGCGTGATCGTGACTGCGAACGATCGACGCCAGGTGCAAGAGGTTCGGAGCGGAGGCAGTTTTTGTTCGCAGAGCGATCTGCGATTGCACTTCGGCCTGGGAACAGCGAAAGAAGCGCGGCTGCAAGTCCGCTGGCTCGGCGGCGCGGAAGAATCCCTGGAACATGTTCCCGCCAACCGGCTGGTCGTGATTCAGGAAGGCAAGGGAATCATTTCACAGGAAGCGTTTTGAATTTTTTCCATCGTGGCAACGGGGGTTCGGTCTTTTTACTTGTTGGTGTTCTCGCCATCTCCATGGTCGGATTGCCGGTTTCTGCGTCGGCTCAAGCCGACGGGGCCCAGGCTGCCTTCGAGCAGGCCCTTGGACTTCTGCAAAACGGCAAGAATAATGAAGCGCTCGCGGTGATCGATAGCGCCATCGCCGCGGGCGTCAGCGATCCTTCTCTCTACAACCTCAGGGGTCTTGCGAACAGCGAACTCGGCCGCGATGGAGAGGCAGAGCAGAGCTTTCGAACCGTGATTCGCCTCGATCCCAAGTCGCCGATGGGCTACAACAACCTCGGTGTGCTGCTCTCTAAGCTCGGACGGCTCGAGGATGCGGCTGCCGCTTTTCGTAAAGCCCAGACACTCGATCCCAAGAATTTCACTGCTCTACTCGGGTTGGGAACTTGTCTTGAGGCTCTGCACAAGCCTGCCGAGGCAGCGGTTTATTTGCAACGGGCGTGGGATCTTCATCCGGGAGATTTTCAGGCAGGATACGAACTGGCGTTGGCGCTGCACGAGGCCAAGCAACCTGCCGCGGCGAAGAAGTCTGTCAATCAGATCTCTGCTCCTCAGGACCCCGAGTCCGCAGTCAAGTATTACTCGCTGGCTGGAGTCGTGGGTGAAGAGCTGAGAGAATTCGGGGAGGCTGCCGATTCTTATCGTCGGGCCTACGCGATAAATCCTGGTTCGTATGAGATATATGTGGCGCTGGTGCGCTCGACCCTCGCCGCAGGAACTGCGCCGTCGAAAACAGTCTTGCCTTCACCACCGGAAAATCTGTCCGCATCGCAAAACCTGGCGCTGGGCGTACTGTGGAGTTCGGGCGGCGCGTATGAACAGGCGATCCCGCGATTTGAGGAGGCCTTGCGCCTGGATTCAGCGAACGACTCAGCAACCGTGAACCTGGCGCTGGTCTACAAAAACGTTGGGAAGACTCCCGCTGCCATCGATCTGATCCGACGGACATTGAAAGAGCGGGCGTCGGCCGCACTTTACAATCTGCTAGGCGGGCTGGATGAAGAGTCGGGCGAGTTTGTCGAGGCAGTTCAGAGTTTTCAGCGAGCCGTCGAACTCGATCCCAACAACGAACAATATTATTTTGACCTCGGCATGGAGTATCTTTCGCACTTCACCTTCGGGCCAGCTTCCGAAGTCTACCGCGTAGGCACGCAGAAGTTTCCTCGCTCTTCGCGGCAGTATCTTGGGTTGGCATTCAATCACTACGCGGTCCGCGAGTACGCGGAAGCGGCGGACGCTTTCACCACGGCGCTGGAGATTGATCCCGAATCACCTGCGGTCTTTCAGGCCTGGAAGACTTTGCTGAGCTTTCTTGCACCCAAGGACTGGGATGCTTTACTACCTCGTCTGGACCGACTGGCGGCTGCCCATCCGCAGAATGCTGAACTCGCCTTTGCTTACGGTGCGGCTCTGTTTCGTTTAGAAGTTTCCAAGGGAGAGCAAGGTGCATTTGATCGGCCGCAGATTTTTCTCGAGAAGTCCGTACGGCTGCAGCCCGACTTCCCGCAGGCACACCTCGAACTGGGCGGCCTGTATGCTGCACGAAAACAGGATGAGAAGGCGGTGGCTGAGTACCTCGAAACCATTCGTCAGGATCCAAAGTCCGACGTAGCGCACTATCGGCTGGGGCAGGTCTATCGAGACATGAACAAGATGGAATTGGCCACACAGGAGCTTGACCGTTATCAGGAGTTATCGCGCCAGCATCAGGAAGAACTTAAAGAGAGCCGTAGTGCCGTCAAACAATTCGTTCTCTCCCAGGGAGCCAAGCCCAGCGAATAGGGTGGCCCCCTCACTTACTCGCGCGAGTTCGATTTTGGACTTTCACCGCGCACCCTTCACGGTAGGAGCGCTCCGCCGCAGCCGCAACCGCGACTGCCTGGCGGCCATCGAATGCGTCAACCTTAGGCGCGCGATCGGCAAGAATGGTTTGAACGAAATCACGCATTTCGTTCAAATATCCCTCGGGGAACCGGGTGAGGAAGTGATCGACAATGTCGGTCTTAGCCCCCGCCGCCGTGAGCACCAACTCAGCGGTCTGTTGCAGGTAGCCCATGATGATTGTGCCCTTGGAACCCACGATCTCGGTACGAATGTCGTACCCGTAGCCGGATTGCATGTAATTCTCGACCGCGCCCAGTGTGCCGCGGGAAAACTTCATGTTAAGCAGTGCGGTGTCGATGTCGTTGAACTGCGCGATCTCCGGAAAGACAAGCACTGCACCGTAGGCATGAATTTCAGAGATTTCGTCGTTCATCAGCCAGCGTCCCAGGTCAAACTCGTGGACGGTTGAATCCTGAAAGAACATGCCATTGACTCCGCTGGCCATGTAGCTCACTGGTGGAGGTGCGGGATCGCGCGCCAGCGACTTGAAGATGACGGGATCGCCGATCTCGCCAGCCTCGATCCGCTTCTTGGCCTTCACGTTCGGAGGATCATAGCGACGGACGTGGCCCACCTGCACGCGGACGCCAGCTTTCGCCGTCAAGTCCAGCATCTGATCGGCTTCTTCGACGCTCAGCGTGAAGGGTTTTTCGCAGAAAATATCCTTACCTGCCTGAACGCAAACTCGCATCGCGGCGCCATGAAACTTCGCCGGGGTCACAACCACGATGGCCTGAATGTCCTTCCGCTCAGCTAGCGCTTCAACGCTGTTATAGGCGTGTTCGATTTCGAGTTCGGAAGCAACCTGCTGGGCGCGCTTCAAGTCCGCATCGGCAACAGCAATCAATTGCGCCTCCGGGATCAAGCGGCGAATATTCAGAGCGTGCTGCTTCCCCATCGTGCCGACCCCAAGAACGCCAATGCCCAACTTCGCCATAAAAAGGTCCTTATTCGCTACAAGCCTTCTCGGTAACCCAAGCTGTCATTCCGAGCGGAGCGAGGAATCCCTGTTCCCGTGAGAGTGGCGTGTGGTAGGGATGATTCGCTTTGCTCAGCATGACATCAGTTTATGAAATGGCCTTTTTGCTAATATTTGATCTTCACCGTGCCGCCTTTTTTGGCGGCCTGATAGATCGCGTCGATAATGATGATGTCCCGCAAACCCTGCTCGCCATCAGGCTCTGGCCTGCGACGTTCCCGAATGCACTGCGAGAAATAATCCAGCTCCAAAGCAAATTCGTCGATCGGCTTGAATGTCTTAGCAAACCATTTTCCCGCAATCTTTCCACTCAGTCGCCGCTCCTCCTCAAAAGCAAAGGCTGGAGCCAGTTCAGCCCAACCTTTTTCCCCATGAACATGGACGAATGAAGAAAAAGCAGCGCTGTAGGCTGCGGTCCCCTGCAGGACCAAGCCACTGCGAAAATCCAGACGAAACGCGATCCCTTCTTCCACCTCTTTATACCGTCTTCGTTCACGCACCCAACTGACGGCGCCGCTGGCAGCAATTGGGTCTTCATCCACCAACCAGCGGCAAGTGTTCACGCAGTAGACACCGAGATCGGTTAACGGACCTCCTCCGCACAGCTTGCGCGAAAACAACCACGAAGGAGACTGGTCGCCGAACGGACGAAGCTCAGCGAACAACGTGTGGATCACATCGATCCGACCCAGTTCGCCTTTCGAAATCATCTCCTTGAGCCTGACGCTACTCGGCTCAAAGTACTTTCGATAGGCGGTCATGAATTGCACTTTGTTTCGGCGGCAGGTCTCGACCATATTTCGAGCCTGCTTAACCGAGGCCGCCAAAGGCTTTTCGCAGAGCACGTGCTTGCCCGCTTTGGCGGCCGCGACTGCGTATTTTTCGTGCTCACCAGGCGGAGTCGCAATGTAAACCGCCTCAACCTCCGGATTGCTGAGGCATTCGGAAAGCTCCCCATAGCTGAAAGCATGGGCCGCACTGAACTGTTTCGCGAGTTTCCCGGCCTTGCTCTTGTCTCCGCTAACGACCGCGACTAGTTTTGCATTCTTGCTATGCGCGAATGCGGGCAACACCGCGACTTGAGAAATACTTCCCAAGCCCACAACCGCATAGCCGACCCGCTTGCCCCCTCGCATAGCCATGTTCCCTTTCGAATCTAGCTTTCGCGATCGGCGCGACTCATGCCCTGCGCCTTAATCGCACGATGTTCGAGCCCACGAAGCTCCTCAATGTTCTCCAGAACCTTGAAGATCCCGTCGGCAATGCTGTCGATGTTCGCCTTACCGCCGAGGAACAAGTGATGCGAGAACCAGATCGCCTCGTGGTACGCGGCCCGCTCTGAAACCGGGCACCTGTACATGTTTCGCAAGTCGAGCGGCGTAGTACGTCCCCAGCTCAGCGCCGGAAAGTCGGCCGAATTAACCGGAAACAGCGAACTCTTGTAAACCGGCTCGTAGAAGAGTCCGTCGCAAGGAATTCCCTCCTGCTGCAAAGCCGCAACAAAGGCCGCGCGCGGAATATCCTTCACCTGCTCGGGAAAATACTTCAGCACATACCCGTAAGGCGCGAGGCGCGTGATGCGGGGTTCCGGCTTCAAGAGCCCTATCCCCTGCGTCCCACGGAGGCGCGACTCGAAATACTTCATATTCTTCTCGCGGATCTTCGCCTGAGCCGGAAGCCGCTCCAGTTGAGCTCCCAGCACCGCCGCCTGAAATTCACCCAGACGATAATTGAATCCGATGATCCGATGTTTGAATTGGTCGGTGACGCTCGCCCGCCCTGCGTTGATGTAGGTCTGAACCCGCTCGTGGTATTCCAAGTTGTTGGTGATGACAGCTCCGCCTTCGCCCGAAGTGATGAGCTTGCTGGATTGAAAACTGAAAGCGCCCAGATCACCAATCGAGCCCGCGCCTTTGCCACGCCACATGCCGCCATGCGCGTGGGCGCAGTCTTCAATCACTTTAATGTTGTGCTTTTTGGCGATCGCCATGAGCACATCCAGATCGGCAAACCTCATTCCGAGATGCACAGGGAGAAAGGCTTTGGTCTTCGGAGTGATTGCCTGCTCGACCAGCTTTGCATCGAGGCAATAAGTGTCGGGATCGACGTCAACGAAAACCGGCACCGCGTTCACCAGCAGCACGGGTCCGACGGTTCCTTCCCACGTATAGGCTGGAACAATCACTTCGTCTCCGGGGCGAATATCGATCGCCTTGAGCGCAGCCTGAATAGCCACAGTGCCGGTGTTCACACACTGGCCATACTTCGCAGTGTGGAGCTTGGCAAACTTCTTGCCGAATGCGTCGGCGTGTTTGCCGGGAAAGGGCTGCCCACCCCAATTGTGATTTTCCAGAACATCTTTGAGCGCTTTCTTCTCTTTGTCAGTAAATATGGGCCAAGGATCAAAGCGCTTTTTTCGGACAGGCTTTCCGCCAGTGATTGCCAATTTTCCCATCGGATGTTCTCCTTCGTAAATGCAGGCGCGGGCGTCCACACCCGTGCGATGCAGCAAATGAAATTCGTACCTAGTTTCTTCAGCCAGAACTCAAAGTCAGGCCCATGGCGCAATCGCAACCTTCATCGAATCCGGCGCGATAGACTTTTGTACCGCAGCTTCAACATCACGCAGCGGAAAACGGTGCGAGACAAATTCCCGCAATGGATAATTACGCATATAGCGAGCCATCTGTCGCATGCTGGGGCCGTAACTCGCCGGTTCTTCACCGCCGACGCCGAGAATCCGCACGCTCTTCGAGCAGAGATGGCGGAACGGGCTGATCGGCACTTCCCCGAGATCGGAGAAGTTACCAGCTTCAAGCAGTAACCCTCCCAGTCGCAGCATCTCGAGCCCTTCGGGCACAGCTTGGGGCACACCCGCCGTCTCAATCACCATGTCAGCGCCACGGCCATGAGTGAGGCTGCGCACAAAATCCAACCGATCGGCAAGAGTGGTGTCAGTAACGTTCAACACATGGTCGGCCCCAAGTCGCTTGGCAAACTGCAAGCGGTAGTCGGAAAGATCGACTGCGACAATGTTCCCCGCTCCAAGCATTCGCGCTTTCATCAGGAAACACATGCCCAGCGGGCCCACGCCCAGAACCACGACCGTATTGTCGAAGAGAAAGGCTTCGCTGGGGAAGGCCGACATCGACTTCGCACGGTCCACTCCGACAGTCACCGCCATCACTTCGGTGAGCACTGCTACTTCAGAAGGCAGGTCTTCCGGCACACGAACCAGAAAGCTCCCCGGCACGATGTACATATATTGAGACCAGCCGCCAAAAAGGTACGGCGGATCGGCAGCACTCAAATTGTTGCCGTAGTCCGTCATGTTCTGGCAAAAATAGTAGGGGAAATCGTGCCGGCAGTAGTAACAATCGCCGCAGGAAACGTTCGCACCAACCACCACACGGTCGCCGATCGCCAGTGGAACGCCTTCAAAATCGTTGTAGATGCCGTCGCCTCCGATCGCCGCAACCGTTCCTACATTTTCATGACCCTGAATAATTGGAAAGCGAATCTTCTTACCGTCTCCAACGCCAGCGTATTGATTGATGTAACCCTGGTAGGTATGCTTGTCGGTACCGCAGATCCCCGACAGCTCCATTTTGATCAGAACACAACCTGGCCCCGGCTCCGGCAGCGGGTACTCACGCACTTCGTATTGACCGGGTTGTACCAGCGTAGCGGCAAGAACACTTTCGCTAGACATCGCTCGAAATACCTCTCAGGGCTCCCCGAAGTGACCAATAAAGACGCAGCGGGCAGGTTTCAAATAAGCGCTTAGAAAAGATATGGGCGGAGGGCAGAATTTGTCAAGGCTGATGTCATTTCGCGGACCAAGAAATGAGCGCCTTCGCTAATCAAGGGAATCAAGCCGCATGCGCTTCTGCTCCCGTTCATTGGCCTTCCGCTTCAACTCCTGAAAGATTTCCAATTCTTTGCGTGCCTCCGCAGTCTGGCCACGCCCTTTGTACAGGCCAAAAAGGAGGTAATGCGCATCCGGATCGTCCGGATCAGCAGCCACGACCGCCTGTAGCGTCTTCACCGCTTCGTCCGGCTTGCCTTGGGCATGATAGGTCTTCGCCAAATCGAGTTTGGCCTCGACGAGTCCGGGCTGCGCACTCAACGCTTGCGCCAAGTATCTCTCAGCATCGTCCAGTTCATTGCGCTGCAAGTGAATGTCGCCGATCAGATAATTGGTCATCGCATCATTCGGCGAAATCTTCAGCTCCTCTTGAAACTCGGCCAGTGCCTCATCCAGTCGCCCGCCTTCGCGATAGAGGGTTCCCAGAGCGTAGTGAAGCCCTGCCGCATCCGGCTTCTCCGCTATCGCTTTCTTGTATTCCGTGATAGCGGCTGGCGTCAGGTTTTGCTGACGCAGCATTTCCGCCCGCAATTGCAGCATCCGATAAGAATCGGGCGCAGCCTTGGTCAATTCCGCAAACGAATTTGTGGCCACATACATCGCGGCCTTCCCCTTGAAGTACAATGCGTCGGCGCTGTTCGGTTCAAGATCCACCCAGTGGCTGAGGACCACCAAAGCTTTGTCGTCTTTCTCCTGCCTCAAATAAGCCAAGCCCAGGTGAGCCGCCACAACCGGATCGTCCTTCAGATTCTGGTAGGCCTTTTCTAGCAGCGGAATTGCACGATCGAACTCCCCGGTATTGAAGTAGCTCAGAGCCAGCAGGACCAGGGTGTGATCCAGATGCGAGTTCAGTTCGAGCGCTTTGCGAAGTTCAGTGATCGCCCGCGGGTATGTGCCCAACATGTAGAGCGCCAGCCCAAGATTCGAATGAGCTTCTGCCGAGCGTAGATCGAGCTTGATGACCTGCTCGTAGATCTTTTCCGCGCGCTCGAATTGCTGATCGCGGAGCGCGGCTTTTCCCTGCGCAGAAAGTTCAGCGAGACGTTGAGACTGCGCACCGGTCGGCGTTACCAGGCTCAAGCCGCAAAGAACCAACAATCCAATGGCTAACTGCAGTTTGAATCCGCAAGATCGATTTAGACACTGATTCGTGACCAATCACTTCACCTCATTGCTAAGGAACCCTGACATTGACGCGGTGAGGAGTGTTCAGCTCGTAGGGATCTTTCCGATCAGGGTCACGAACTTCAGGCTGGCTTCGGCCTTCCCCGTCGGTTGCACGAACTTCGAGCGAGTATCGCCCTGAACCAGGGACTTGCCACTCATAGCTCCACGAACTCCAGACCAGCGCGGCCGACGAGGCCGAGAGACTCGCCGGTTGCCAGCCGCCGCCGCCCACCCGTACATCGACACGACCGATCTTACTGTCTCCGGCCCAAGCAACTCCCTCCGCTACGTATGTTTTGCCATGAATCTCCTCGTCTTCCGATGGCCGCAGGAACTTCGAATTCACCTGTATGACCGTCAGCGGTCGAGATCCACCATGCCCTGCCAACGCGACGTACTTCTCATCCTGAAAATATCCTTTGAAAGGCTGATCCAGTATCTCGATGCTCGTTAACCATTTCACAGAATCCATTCCGTACCAGCCCGGAACCAGCGCCCGGAGTGGAAATCCATGGTCCGCGGGCAAGGGTTCGCCGTTTATCTCATAGGCCAGCAACGTGGCCGGCTCCATCGCTTTCGCCAGCGGAATGGCGCGCGCGAAGTGGGTGCCGGGAGGTACATTCTCGCCCTCGCCGGAATCGGCGCCATGAAAGACAATCGTGGTTGCTCCCGGCTTGACACCCACCTGCTCCAGAAGCTCTCCCAAAGGCAATCCCGACCAAACCGCCGTCCCCACACCTGCACCTCCCGACGCATTCCCCGCACACTCTAAAGTGGAAGGGCGACGTACCGAGGGCATCAACAGTAGATCGGAATAAGACAGCTTAATCGGCTTGGAAACCAGGCCACTGACCTCGAGTCGCCAAGCTTCATCGCTAATCTTCGGGGTTGTAAAGTGATTGCGAATAAAGAAGTCGATGTTGGAAGTAACCAGTTCTTTGGTTTTGAAACTTGAAGGGTTAGTTTGAGGGCCTTGTCTGAGGAGGTTCTTGGCAATCAAACTGGCGGGGCTTCCCAGGTATTGCGAGGCTAAGCCGCCGGACACCAGCGCCTTGTACAGGAACTCACGCCTTCCGATTCTCTCTGTCGGCTCGTCGTGATCTGAACGGTTCATCTCGGGTTGCATGGCCTCGCGGATGAGAATTATATCCCGTTCGGGAATCGATCAGGTTAGCCTGAGGGCCGGGTGCCCCAACAAGGGCGCCGTTTCAAGATGGTCTTTAAATCTCTTAATGACAACCAACGTACCCGCGCCAGATTCTTGCGATCAATGTGACCTCTTTCTAACTTCGTCGGGACAGCCCCAGGGCACGACAAGACTCTACTACGAGAAGAGCCGATTCTGAACGGATACGAGTTCGCGATTAATCGTCGCACTCTTTGCCTGCTCGTGCCGGCGCGGGTCCACGTACCTGCCCAACATTGTCGTACTAACCTCAATCACCCGAGCGTTGCAAACGTCGAACGCTGGAACTTCCCCAGGGAACCGTCTCCTTATGTCTCGTCTCGCTTGGCCAAAGTTGTTGTGGGGGACCGCGATCAATTAAAGAGTGTCGTTGTTCATAGCCATCGTAGGTTCTCGCAATCAGTGCGCGGGTGTCGCTGTACGCGTGGCTGCTGGTTTGGCAAATTTGTCATCCTCGATTGGAACGTTCTGTTGCATATGTTCGATCTGAATTGTGAAACGGCCGCTGGGACGGGCAACGGTCCAGCGAAATGGCGTTTTTACACCGCCCTCGTCGCGATAGTCCGCATAGTCGATTTGTGTGGGATTGTTGCCGAGAGGCGTTTCCACAAAACGCAGGACGCGCACCAGTCGCCCTGACTCCTGGTCAAAATAAAGTTGCGCGGGCGGCCTGCCATCCCGCATTCCCAGGACAATGTAAGTCTGATGGCCATCAATTTGTTCTGTGTGCTGCACACGCAATTCTTTGAAAATCAGGTTAATTCTGTTTGGGAAAAAGAGCTCCGCGTCGGTTCTGGCAGCATCCACCTCTGAGGGGCTCATATCGTGAACCGCGCGGCTGGGCGTGCTCAGCCAGCCATCATCGCCGTTAACGGCTGTGACGCTGTCACCGCCCGGAAAGCGTACTGTGGTCACCCGCTTAGCCGGCGCTTTGGCCAGGACTTCCACAGGAAAATGTTCCGAGCCGACCGTTAATGTGCCCTTCTGGATGCGAGTTGAAACTCTGCCCGCGGCCTCAGCGCCGCCGACTGCCTGGAGATAGTTGCCGACAATCTGATCCCCGCTCGGCAGGCCGGCGGTACTGGGCTCTTCGTGGGAGATCTTTTCCTCAGCAACAACTGGGCTCTCTTCCTGGCTGATGATTGGTGTTATCACCGGTTTGTGCGCACCGCGGTGACATGCGTAGCAGGTTACTTCCTGACGACCATCAAAGTTGTCTTTATTGATAGCGAACATCATTCGCATCATCTTGCGCGCCGTCTGCTTAGTTTCCTTGTCATCCTTTTCAAACGCATTTTCCAGGTGGCAAAAATCGCATTGCACTCCCAGGGATGCTGCAACGAATTGCATGGCGGGAATGAGTTTGTCGGCTGGAACTCCCTTGAGCACCTGAATGTTCTTGTAGACCTGCTCCGTAGTCTTCGGAGCCGCAGAAGGCGTTGAAGGTGGCTCGGACTGCCCGACTAACCTAGTCGCACCACACGCGAGGAGTGTCACAGCAACACATCGAGCCAGCACTCTCTTGGTCCCCATAAATGGTCCTCGATACTGGGTCTTTAGTTCTCGACGGGAATGCTCCGCAGCACTGTTTCCTTGGAGAGATCAAGAGCCGGACGGTAGCCTCGCGCCGCGAAATAGAGTACATACAGATGGCACAAGAAGGGAACCAAGAACGCATAGCGGATGCTGCTCATATCCGAGATGTACCCCATGATCGCGGGGAAAACGGCGCCGCCAATGATGGACATCACTATTAAGGAAGAGCCGAGCTTGGTGTGTGGGCCAAGATGCTTGAGGCTCAGTGCAAAGATGGTTGGGAACATGATCGAATGAAAGAATCCGAGCAGAACCAGCGCCCACATGGGCGCCACTCCGGTTCCGAGCAGCACGATGGTGAGGCAAATCAAAGACGACATTCCGAACAGCGAGAGCAGGCGGGAAGCCGCGATATGCTTCATGATTGCGGAGCCGGCGAATCTCCCAATCATAAATCCCAGCAGGTGCAACTTCAAATAGTTCGCGGCATGTTTTTCAGGTATGCCCGGCATGCTGTATTGTGCAAACCGGATTACAAAACTGGCGACGCATCCTGAACAGCTCGCGGCAAAACACGGGCTCGCTTTAATCGCCGGCACCGCGGTCATGGTCGTGGGGCTCATCTTTTTGGCCGTCGCCGGACGCGCTCGCGAGCGCGATCTTCGAACTGGCAACGGTGTGCGTTCCGGGTTCACGGTGGGATTGGTGATCTGTATCTTTTCCGGTATTTTCTCCTCGATGCTGAACTTCAGTTTCGTTTTCGGCGATGAACTGAGGCTGCGCGCTTTTGAGTCCGGAGCGAGCAACGCGATGGCAGCGAATCCAATTTGGGCGCTCACGGTGAGCGGCGGCTTTGTCGCGAACTTCGTCTATTGTGTGTATCTGCTGAACAAGAACCGGACATGGGCTGTGTTCCGTGAAGGAAATCCTGCCAGCTATTGTGCGCTTGGGATCTCGACCGGACTGCTGTGGTTCGGCGGAATCGTGTTTTACGGAATGGGCGCAGCTTCCCTAGGTTCCTTGGGCAATATCGTGGGATGGCCCATTTTTATGACGATCGACATCATTGCGGCTCTGTTCTGGGGAGCTATGTCGGGCGAATGGAGGGGTGCGAGCCGTCGGGCCTTGGTCTACAACTGGGTCGGAGTCGGGCTTCTGCTGCTGGCGATCGCAGTTATCTCCGTTGGGAATGCTGGTTGAGCGAGCTACTTAACACTAGTGGCTGAAACTTGAATTCGCGCCTGGCCCACCCCATGAGTCTTGCTTTTGTCGATGCCGCTGCCTTCCCGCACAACGTAGTACTGATTCGCGGGCAGATCAGAGAGCGTCTCGACTAAGCCGCTGGGCCAACGAATCACGATCTTCTCCGCGTTGGAGAAACGCCCGAGGCCGAAATGCAGCCGCAGATCGCTCTGCGAAATGTAGCCGTCTCCGCTGCGCACTTCCTTCTCGTGTTTATCGCTGCCCCGTTCCAGAGTCACGACGGCGCCCAAAGCGGCGCGATTTGATTTCACACCAACCAGTTGCAAGCTTATCCAGTTCCCAATCGGAGCGGTGTCGTAGTAAAGCGATGGCCTCTCGTTCATGTTGTTCACCAGAGCTTCTTGATGGCCATCGTTGAACAAGTCGCCGAGTGCCATGCCGCGACCAGAGTGCGGCTGACTCAGAACCGAACCCGCTTCCGCAGTGATGTTCGAGAATGTCCCGTCGCGCAGGTTGTAGTACGCAATCTTCGGCTCGCGATACCTGGTGCCTAATGCTTTGCCTTCCACTTCCGGATACACGTGACCGTTGGCGATCAGGATTCCCGGCCACCCGCTGTTGTCAAAGTCGTAGAATTGCACGCCCCACCCGAGCCACGTCTTGATCTTGCCAAGCCCAACGCTGTAGGTAACGTCATCAAAGTTGTTGTCGCCACGGTTACGGTAGAGAGTGGGAGTGTCGTCACTGAAATTGGTTTTGACAATGTCCTGATAGCCGCTGTGAGTAAAATCGTCGGCGGAGAGGCCCATGCCCGCCTGCTCAGTTCCGTCCTCGTTGTAAGCTACTCCTGCCTTTTTACCGATCTCGGTAAACGCGCCGTCGTGGTTATTGTGATAAAGAAGGCTCGCGGTTGAGTCGCAGGCTACATAAATGTCGGGCCAGCCATCACCATCGAAATCCGCCGTGAGCGATGTGAATCCGTAACATTCCGTTGTGTTGAGGACACCGGATTTTTGCGAGACATCGGTGAACGTGCCATCGCCGTTATTGTGATAAAGCGCATTCACTCCCGGCTTCAATCCCCGTGGCCCACACATTACGTTAATCCCTTTCCACTGGCACGACCGTCCCTGCCCCGGCCGAGGAACAGAATCGTAGCTGAAATCCACGTAGCGCACGACAAAGAGGTCCGCCTTGCCGTCGCGGTCGTAATCCACAAAACTGCAGCCGGTGCTCCATTCGTCTCGCGAGGTCCTGAGTCCGGCTTTAGCAGTCACATCGCTAAACGTCCCGTCGCCGTTGTTGTGGTACAGGACACTCTGTCCCCAATATGTGACGAACAAGTCGAGGTAGCCGTCGTTGTCGTAATCGCCGACGCAGCCGCCCTGTCCCCAGCCTGAGCGGTCCAATCCCGCACGCGAAGTCACGTCCGTGAATGTCCCGTCGTGATTGTTGTGATACAGATGTCCGGTTGGAGACTTGCCTTTGGGGAATCCTTCGACGGTCGAACCATTGGGAAGAAAAACGTCAGGCCAGCCATCGTTGTCGTAATCGAAAATGACGGCGCCGTTGCCGGTGGTTTCGATGATGAACTCCTTGTGAGTGTCGCCGCCGTAGACATTCAGCGCATTCAATCCCGCCTGCTCGGCAATGTCTTCGAAGTGAACTTCGCCAGGCTTGACTCTCGCTGTTTCCGTTTTGGTGGGCTGCGTGGCCTGGGCTGCCAGCCAGATTGCCAGCAGCAAAAGCAGCGCTAGAAGAAAAACCGATCGGAGCCCCTTTACTCGTATGAGCGGAATCACATTGACATCTTAATGCAGAAACCGCAACTCTTCCCTGAGCCTCACTCGCCGCTGCGAGTTGATCGCGTCAGTTGTTCAGGGATTCCATGTAACTACCGTCTGTCGCGACTCGCCGAACTGGTCGATGCCCAACTCAACGACATCGCCCGCCTTCAGGTAGTGTGGCGGCTTCATCCCCAATCCGACTCCAGCGGGGGTTCCGGTACTGATGATATCGCCGGACAGCAACGTCATGAATTGACTAACATAGCTGACGAGATAGGGGACATCGAAAATCATCTCGCTGGTGGAACTCGGTGACCCCAGGCGCGCAGATTGCGCAACTCGCGGCGCGGAAGCGGTATTTTGCTTCAACCATCGCTCGAATCGAGAGAGGCCGTCATCCGCGAAAAACATCTCATCATAGTCCGCCACGAAGGCGGAAACATCCAGACGCGTGCCGTCATCCGCGATGACGCCTGGACGCTCGCCGCCTGACTCGCCAATTCGGATCAGCTTCATCGGACTAATTCCATTCTCGATTCGAGTGTGTTGACCCAGCGTGTTCGACTATGTTGACCCTAAGAAAATGCGCAATGCTAAACCATCAGATTCAACTTCGCAAATCCAAGATGTTGAGGCTTGAGAAAATGTGTTTTGAGTTTCAAAGGATAGAATTAATCGACCCTGGGCAAAGCGGCTCAAGAAAATGTCCCACGAAAGATTAGTTTGGCCTGCGCCCGTGGTTGCTGCTAGAGTTTGCGATTGCGCAAGCGCATTCGCGCAAGACTCGTTATGAAAAAAGACGCAGAATTAACTGATGTCTTCCCGCATCTCGACTACAAACCCAAATTGCCACAGCGCATGGACCACGGAATCGGCATTGTCGGCGCCGGAGGGATCGTCAACTATGCGCACCTGCCCGCCTACAAGAAAGCTGGATTCAAAGTGGTAGGTATCACTGATCGAAATCGTGAGCAGGCTGAGCGCACAGCCAAAGAACACGGAATCGGAAAGGTTTATGACAGCGTCGATGAGCTACTGCGTCAGCTGCAAGTTGAGATCGTCGACATAGCTGTCTATCCGGCAGAGCAGGTCGCTATCGTCGAGCAGGCCACCGCGGCCGGCAAGCATCTGCTGTGCCAGAAGCCTTTCGCTGATGAATATTCAAAAGCAGTTCGCAGTGTCGAACTCGCGGAACGCGCGAAGGTAAAGATCGCAGTCAACCAGCAAATGCGCTGGGACGCGGGCATCCGCTGCGCTCGCCTCTTGATGGACGACAACTGGCTCGGGACGCCTACCTACGCCTCCATCCAGGTTCACTGCAAGACGGATTGGAGCCTTTGGCCCTGGATTTATCAGGGCAAACATGTCGAGATCATGTTTCACAGTATCCATTACATCGATTCGCTTCGTTATCTTCTGGGCGATCCAGATTACGTTTTCACCAGCGGCAGTCGAGCTCCGGGCGAGACCACGCAAGCTGAAACGAAAACCCTAACCACATGGGAGTACGCGTCCGGCCTGCAAGTGCTGATCGATGTTTGCCACCACTTGGCAAGACGACTCCTACGCCATCTTTCGATTCGAAGGCACAGAAGGGGTGATCAAAGGAACGATTGGCTTGATGTACAACTATCCCAAGGGCCGCCGGACACCTTGGAGTTTATGTCCAAGCGTAACCCCGACTATTGGTTCGCCACTCGCCTAGACAGCATGTGGATTCCGGATGCGTTTGTCGGTCCGATGGCGTCGCTCATGCGTTCTATCGAGAACAACTCTGAGCCGGAGACTAGCGGACGTGACAATCTCCGTACTTTGCAAGTCGTGTTTGCCCAATACCGCTCCATGGCGGAGAAGCGCGCCGTCCGCCCGGAAGAAATCAGCGCGTGAAGCCAGCTACGCTCGCGGCATCACGCCTTTCAAGTCGGAAGAGGATCCGGGCGCCTGCGGGGTCAAAAAAACTCCGTCTTCTATGCGCACGGGATTCACAAAGTGCGGCTGGAGATGCGGAATGCACTCAAGAAACAGCGCCTCGTGTCCCATGGCGATGTGATTGAACAGCACCAGATGCTGGTGAATCTGTCCCATATCTCCCACGTGAGGAACGACGCGCAAGCCGAACTTTCGCGCCAGCAAGCTTACGGTGAGGAACTCGGAAATTCCGGCAACCCGCGTGCAGTCCACTTGCACGATCTGCACAGCCTCCGCCTGCATGAAGTTCTTAAACATTGCTGTGCGTGAACTGCGGGCTACCGGCGACTTCGCCGATCGCCGAGACGCCGGGAGCGGTGGTCTGGAGCCGCTCATTGACCTTGATGTAGCCCCGGTCGGTGAGCTCAACGCCGGTCAGTTCGAGGCCGAGTCCTTCGGTGTTCGGATTGCGGCCTGTGGCGACCAATACATGACTACCCTTTAGGACTTTCTCAATTCCTTGCTTCGACAAGAATGGTCCACAACTTTCGCACTATGGATAATGTTCTTGCTCGGAAGGCACGCTATATTAGGGCAAGAGCCGCCAATATACTTGCGATCGGCAGCGTCAGCCGCGACACAGGCGTCGTCGTGAAGGAGCTATTCACTTGTTGCGCGCCGAAGCGTCTTGCTGTCGACGTTCACCGTGCGAGGCCGAGGTGGAGTTCCTCAAAAGTCCAAGATCAGTGACGAGGAGTGGCGTATCTTCACCACGGGCACCGAACGGGAGATAAGAGAGTTCCAAGCTACTCGGGTCGAGACTGCGGGCGCACGGCTTCAGGTTCGGCGTGCTGAATCTCAGGAGCCGAGATGGGTACGATTTGGGAAACAGTCAACTGGTTGGCCTGGGAGAGGCTGAGGTCATCAGGAACCGCACGGAACTGTGACCGGGTTTCGTATTCCTGTTTGCTGATGGTCTTGAATAATACGATGCGTCCGGACAATTGAATGTCGATCAGCGCCGTCTTCCATTCCGAAGGTCCGACCTCGATGCGCCCAATCTCGACTGCTCCGCCGTTGTCGATATGCCCCAGAAGGCCCCATCCAAATTCCACCGGGTTGATGAGTTGCCCCGAGAGCTTGGTCAGGCGTTGCTGGTGTGGATCGATCAGAATGGTTCCGGCGAGGTTATGTACCACTCGTGCTTCGTAAGTTGAGGGATTGTAGTTCGGATTGGGGCGAAACTTGACCCTGATTAGAGTTCCCACGTTGCCGTCGTAGTCGTAGAGAAAAGCATCCGGCATCAAGCGAATTAGCGTTTCCAACTTCTGCTCGTCTTCGTCGTGCGCTCGCTTGATCTTCAGCTGTTCGGCAGGGTCTTGCAAGAGGCGATCGATACGCTCGTTGTCCTGTTGGCGCTGGTCCGGATCAAGCGGCTTGCCGTCAATTGCGAGTACCCGAAAGAGCGGGCCGTCTTTGGTCTCCACCTGCTCTTCCGTGAGAATCTGCTTTCCGTCTCGCTTTTCGATTACGTACATCCATTTCCGCCGCTCCACACGGTCTGCCAGTTCGTTGGCCACGACCACATTCACAAGTTCAGCAGCAAGCGGCGGGGCACTCTGGGCTGGCGCGGCAGCGGCGCAAGAGATCGCCAACAGAAATGCGACCGCCACTCGCGCCGCAGCATGTTCTTGTTTGTTCATCATCGTATCGGCCCGCCCTTATGGGCGAATGGGGCTTTCAAATCACTCGCACCAACCAGAGATAGGTCGTTCAAGTACGGGCGCCAGTCAGGGCCAGCCCTGCTACGGTTTTGGTGTTGCCACCGCCGAAGCCTGAACCGATTGGTCTGAGGTTGTTTTGGATGAGACACCGGCTTGCGTTTGCTTGTCTGGCGGAATGTCGGTTCCGGCCGGGTAGATAAGAATCTGCACCGTACCCCAACCGACATCCGCACTGGCATCCGTCAGCTTGCCCATTCCCAGAGTCTTCAGCTGACTATCATCGAACCCGAAGTTCTCGACCAAATACTCCCGCACGGTCATTGCTCGAGCTTCCGTTAGTACCAACTCCTTCAGGGTATCGCCTTCCATGCCCGCGGATGCCACGACCACTGCAAACCCGAAATGGTTATTGGACAGGAACTCCCCGCCAGCGTTGAGTGAGTGCTGATTCTTCAGCTTCGCCGAATCGCGCTTATCGAAAAGTTGCTTTGCCGGGTAGGTAAACTCCTTTACCGTCGGACCTTGCGGCAGCCGCTCGATCTCGTTTTTCGTGAGCTCGGCTGAATCTTCGTAGCCGCGTTTCTTGAAATACCCGCGCAAGAAAAAGTTGTGCTTCATGGCTTCCATATTCTCCTGGAAGTCCGTAACTCCGGCTTGCGCCTCAACTACCGTGTCGCGCATGGCGCCCGTCGTCTGTTCGAGATTGCTGTAGAGTTGCTTGTCGTTAACCAACGCTCCCGCGGTGCCCTGACCGCCGTCGATTTTGGCGCTGATCGAGTTTAGGTTCGCCGCTGCCCGAGTAGCGTTCTGAATGGCTTGCTGGCTGCTATCCAGAATCCCACTGGTCTTTTTTAGCAGGTCTGACATTTCGAGAGGCGGCTGGCTGGCAATGACATCGCCATCGCGCACGTCGGCGGTCCCAATGGATCCGAACGAGATCGCCAAATACTGATTGCCCAACAACCCCTCGGTTTCGATTGTGGCCACGGAGTCCTGCTTGATGATCTCGTGCGTCGACTTGCCGAGATC
>Ga0210407_10000579_pt1 | contig 40451 bp, 34 predicted proteins | sample IncBWC27MmetaG_FD_150860 | JGI IMG/M metagenome (GOLD analysis project Ga0210407, IMG submission 150860) | Forest soil microbial communities from Barre Woods Harvard Forest LTER site, Petersham, Massachusetts, United States - Inc-BW-C-27-M | ecosystem: Environmental > Terrestrial > Soil >...
TCCCACTAAGAAATATCTAAGCCTGGCGGCGATCAAGACGATGGTTGCCGGCGCCGAAGCCGAAGCAAAAAAACAGAATGTCGAGGTGACCATTTGCATCGTGGACGAAAGCGGCAATCTGCTCTTTCTGGAAAAGGGAGACGGCGCGTCGCTCAACACGATTGAATTTGCGCAGAAGAAAGCGCGTCATGCGGCTCTCTACAACAGCCCGTCAAAGAACGGCGCCGATGCGGTGAAGAAAGGCAGTGTCGAAGCGCTGGCTTTTCCGAGCTTTTTCCCGAACCAGGGGGGACTGCCGATTCAGGTGGACGGAAGAGCGATCGGCGGAATCGCAGCCAGCGGGGCAAAGTCTGAGATCGACGAGGCGATTGCGCAAGCAGGCCTCGACGCATTCTTCAAGAAGTGACGGAGTCGGGAGAAGCGGCATTTAAGCGGCGCACCGCCAGCAGCCCAGCTGATTTCGGCGTGCGGTTCATTTCAGATACAATTCACGCGTCACGGAACGCCTCGCCCAAGCGGTGCGCGGCGCGCGGCATACCCACTTGCCCTGTGGGCGTAACAATCTAACGGTGGTTTCGAGGTGAACGCATGAGTGGTCGCTGCGCGTGGTTGCAGTCGCGCGGTCGTTGGAACTATGCGGCAACGGCCGCGTGGGGAATACTATGCGTGGGATGCTTTCTGCCGGGCGCAAGCGCGCAGCAGCGCCGGGAGCGCGAACCCAACAGCGTGTATGCCGAGCGGCGCGCCAAGCTGGCAGCTCAAGTCGATGGACCAATCGTGCTTTGGGGCTTTTCCGGGCGCGAAGAGATTTCCGAGGCCTACGTCTTTGCGCAGGAAGAGAGCTTCTACTACCTCACCGGCCACAATGAAGAAGGCGCCGGATTAATCGTCCTGCCCGCGCCCAAGAGTGGCGACAACTGGGACGGCCCGCGCGAGATCTTCTTCCTGCCGGCAAAAGATCCTGCCAAAGAAAAATGGAATGGCGTGCGCCTGTCCCCGAGCGATCCGGGGATTGAAGCTCGCACCGGGTTTGGAAGTGTAAAGGCGTTTGGAGAAATGCGTTCGAACGCCGAAAAGCTCGCAAAGCTGTACCCGAATTTCTATACGATCCTTCCTTACGAAAAAGAAGAGGGCGGTTACCCTCACGAGAAGGCCGTCGTGGATTGGCTGCAGCTTGCTGCGCCACAAACCAAATTGAAGGACGTGCGCACGAACATTGATGGCTTGCGGCAAATCAAATCCCTGGGAGAACTGGAATTTCTGCGGAAGGCGATCGATCTCTCGCTCGACGCCCACTTCGAGGCCATGAAGATGATGCGTCCGGGCCTGTATGAATATGAGGTCGGCGCAAAAATGGTGGAAATTCATGCGATGGGCGGCTCGGAAGCGGAAGGCTACGCACCCATTGTCGGAGCCGGGCCAAATTCAACCGCGCTGCATTACGACAAGATGTCGCGGAAAATCGAAGACGGCGACATCGTGGTAATGGACGTTGGCGCCCAATTCTCGGGCTACTCGGCCGACATAACCCGCACGATTCCCGCCAACGGTAAATTCACGCCGCGGCAGCGCGAGATTTACAATATCGTGCTGGGTGCCCAGAATGCGGCGCTGGAAAAAATCAAGCCGGGGAACGATGTTTGTAATAAAGGAGCCAAAAGCGCGTACAGGGCGTCATACGAGTACATCAATTCTCACGGGAAGGATTTACACGGCAAATCGCTCGGCCAGTATTACATTCATGGATTGAGCCACCACATTGGGCTGAACGTGCATGATCCTGGCGGGTCGTGTAAGCCGCTTCAGCCAGGAATGGTGGTCACCGTCGAGCCCGGCATCTACATTCCGGAAGAAAACCTGGGAGTGCGCATCGAGGACGACGTGCTGATCACGGATACGGGATACAAATTCTTGAGTGAGCGCTTGCCGCGCTCCGCCGATGAAATAGAAAAAATAATGGTCGAGGCGTCGAAGCAAAGGACCGAAAACAGACACGCAACCGAATACGACACGGACGCTCAGGAGATTCGCAGCCTCATCGCGAAATATGCAAGATCGGTTGACGACGCAGATACCACGCTGGCTGCGCAGGTTTGGTGGGACTCGCCGGAAGTATCCTTTATCCACCCGCTGGGCCACGAGCATGGCTTCGAGCAAATCAAACAAGACGTCTATCAGCACTTGATGGGAGAAACCTTCTCGGAACGAAACTTGAGCGTGCACGATCTTGCCATTCATGTGTATGGAGACTCCGCCGTCGCCGAGTTCTACTGGGATTTTGTGGCGAAGTTCCAGAAAGATGGTTCTCCAATAACAACCCACGGCAGAGAGACGCAGGTGTATGAGAGGAAACAAAACGGCTGGCGCCTGGTCCACGTTCACTATTCCGCGATGCCCGTGATCGAAGACCGTCGGGGATTTTAAGCGAGGGAAATTCGCCGCGGAGAAAAATGGCGCGGCGTGTGCGAGGCGCATTGACCGCTTCGGAGGCCCGCCGTTATACTGTAATTTCGCGCTGGACGTCTTTTTCGTTCCAGTGCGCCTCGAGTCATTCCGCGTGGGCCGCATCGCAGAGCGGGCTGCTGGCTGGAATTTCCGAAATCATTTTACGAGTCAGGGAGCAATCGGGCCCGGCGCGGCCGGGAACGTACAAAACTATGAGCAGCGTGAAAGCGACACAACTCCGCCCCGGCATGGTGATCCAGCACGAGGGCCATTTGTATACGGTTTTCAGCACGGATCATCGCACTCCTGGGAACAAGCGCGGCTCGATGCAAACGCGGTTGAAGAATCTCAAGACGGGCGTGATGATCGATTACAGGTTCCGCGCGGAAGAGTTCGTGGACCGTGCCATCCTCGACGAAATCGAATTCGAATATCTGTACGCCGAGGGCGACGATTTCCACTTCATGAACACGGAAAATTACGAGCAGATGCAGATGTCGCGCGAACTGCTCGGCGAAACCGTCTACTACCTTATTCCGAACACCGTGGTGAAGGTTGAATTTTTTGAGGACAAACCAATTGGCGTGGATCTGCCAGACACGATGGAACTTCGCGTCGTACAAACTGAGCCGACGCTGCAAAAGGCCACGGCCAGCGCCGTGATGAAGCCCGCCACACTCGAGACGGGTCTGGTCGTTCAGGTTCCGCCTTTCGTGAATGAAGGCGACCGGATTAAAGTGGACACTTCCGAAGCACGCTACGTGCAGCGCGTCGAGTAGCAATGAAAGACTGAAAAGTTTCCGCCTCCGCAGCTGAGTTCGGCGAAAGCTGAAATCAGAAGAGGTGAAAAAGGCGTCCCGGTGCAAACCAGGACGCTTTTGTTTTTGCGTTAGCTCGGATTTCTTTGTTTTCCCGCAGTTTCGCGGCCTTGCCCGCTTCAGCTTTTTCCGGCTGAACCCGCAACCGATTTCTCGCCGGCAGGATGCGCCCCAAACACGCGGTCAAAGATCGCATCGACGCAGCGCAACTGTCTCTGCAAATCGAAGGTATGGGCGAGTCCATTCGCATCCAGATACTTCGTGATGCGCGCATCGGTTGCCACACGCTCGCGGAAGCTGCTCTCCGATTCCCACGCTGCCATGGCATTTTCCTGCACGGCTTTATAGGCATCATCGCGCGGCATGCCTTTTTCCACGAGGTCCAGCAAAAGCTGGCCGGAGAAAACGAGTCCGTGTGTGGACTCGAGATTTCGCAGCATGCGCTCTGGGAACACACGCATGTGGCCGACGATGGCAGTCATTTTGGCCAGCATGTAGTCGACGAGAATTGTTGAATCCGGCAGAATGATGCGCTCGACCGAGCTGTGCGAGATATCGCGCTCGTGCCAGAGGCCGACGTTTTCGAACGCCGCGAGCATATTCGAACGCACTAGACGCGCCAGGCCGGAAATCTGTTCGCAATTCACGGGGTTGCGCTTGTGCGGCATGGCCGAGCTGCCGCGCTGCTCGCCGCCAAATGGTTCTTCGGCTTCACGCACTTCGGTGCGTTGGAGGTGTCGGATTTCAATGGCGATTTTTTCCAGCGTCGCGGCGATGAGCGCGAGCGAGCTGAGGTAATGCGCGTGGCGATCTCGTTGAATCACTTGCGACGCGACAGGCGCAGCCGTTAGCCCAAGCCTCTTGCAAATGCGCTCTTCCATTTCCGTGCCGAGATGTGAGCCGTTCCCCACGGCGCCGGAAATTTTGCCAATCGCCATTTGGTGCGCGGCATCTCGAAATCTCGCGATGTTGCGCTGATTTTCCGCAAACCAATTGGCGATTTTCAGGCCGAACGTGATCGGCTCGGCGTGCACACCATGGGTGCGGCCAATCTGCGGCGTGTGGCGAAATTCGTGCGCGCGGACGTCAAGAATTTCGCCAAAGAGAACCAGTTCGCGCTCGATGATCTTGGAAGCTTCGCGAATCTGTAGCGCCTGCGCGGTATCTACGACATCGTTTGAAGTCATGCCGTAATGCAGCCAGCGCGCCGCGGCGGGATCGCCAATGGACTCCCCAACGTTCATCGTGAAAGCAATGACGTCATGTTTTACGCGGGCTTCGAGTTCGTGAATGCGGGCGACATCGACTTTGGCGCGGGCGCGTATTGCTGCAGCGGCGTCCGTTGGGACCAATCCGGCTTCCGCGAGCGTTTCCGTGGCAGCCAATTCCACATCGAGCCATTTGCCGAATTTATTGGCGTCGCTCCAGACGCGGCCCATCTCATGGCGGGTATAGCGCGGAATCAAATCGTCCTCCTTGGCTTCCTTCATGATATCGCATCTTGACAAAATCCTTGTGGTGGTAGAAGTTCTACATCCATGGGAGTAGATACACTACATCCAGATGCCAGAGAGCGGCGAAATTGACGCGAAGATGCGCTATTCGCGATGGGGGTCTATGAAGGAGCGGTACAAGAACCGGATTGAACTTCTGCAGGGGACCCTGGACCTGCTCATTCTGCAGACGCTGCAATGGGGACCGCAGCACGGGTACGGCATCAGCCTGGCCATCCGCAATCATTCGGGGGAAGCGTTGCAAGTGGACACAGGATCGCTTTATCCGGCGCTGCACCGGCTGGAAAAGCAGAAGTGGATTGCGTCGGAATGGAAAGTCTCCGAGAACAAACAACGCGCGAAATATTACCGCCTGACCGCGGCGGGAAAACGCCAGTTGGCGCACGAACGGTCCAAGTGGGAGCAACTGAAGGATGCAATCGCGGGAGTGCTGAATCCAGCACAGAGATGAGGTAGCGAATGGGCATCTGGCCGAACCGAAGAAAAAAAGAAGCACAGCTAGAGGAAGAGGTGCGTGCACATCTGGAGATGGCAACACAGGAGCGTGTCGAGCGTGGTGCAGCCACAAATGAGGCAACGTATGCGGCGCGGCGCGAGTTTGGAAATGTGGAGTTGGTGAAGGAGACGGCTCGTGATACCTGGGGCTGGGAACAGCTGCACCGCGTTTGGCTCGATGTGCGGTTTGGAGTGCGCGCGTTGATGAACAGCCCGGGATTCTCGGCTGTAGCGGCGGTGACTTTGGCGCTAGGAATTGGCGCAAACACAGCGGTCTTCAGCGTGATTCATGAGGTGCTGCTGGCGCCTCTGCCTTACAAGGATTCCGAAGACATCGTGCAAGTGTATTCGAGCAACGAAGCTTTTAAGGGATTCGAACTTGGGATTGCGTTGGGAGACGTGGCCGAAATGAAGACCTCGATTCCCAGCCTAACAGAGCCGACTATTTATGATTCGTCAGATAAAAGCCTAACGGGGAGCGGCAAACCACAGAGCGTGGAGACGATATCGGTCACGAACAATTTTTTCGAATTTCTCGGGAACACGCCACAAAGCGGAAGATTTTTTGCACAAGAAGAGCACACCTCCGGTCACGAAAACGTGGCGGTAGTGAGCGATACGCTTTGGCGCGCAAGGTTTGGGAGCGATCCCGGAATATTGGGCAAGCGAATTCGACTGGATGGAAAGGACTACTCGATCGTTGGCGTGACACGAGCGGGATTTGATTTCCCGTCGAAAGAATCAGCCGTCTGGCTGCCGATGGCTCCCACGCTGGAGGAAAGTCATGACCACAACAACCACAGGTATGAACTGCTGGCGCGATTGCGAAAAGGAGCGACGCTGGAACAAACGAACAGCGACCTGAAGACTTTGTCTCTGCGGATCGAAACCGAAAACAAGAACGGCTTCGGTGGCTGGAGAATGGCCGCGGTGAACTTGCAGGAATCGACGGTGGAAAAAGTGCGGCCGGCGCTGCTGCTTCTGTTCGCCGCGGTAATGCTGGTGCTCTTGATCGCTTGCGCGAACGTGGCAAATCTCCTGTTAGCGAGAGGATGGCAAAGGCACAAAGAGATGGCGTTGCGAACAGCTCTGGGCGCAAGCCGCTGGCGTATCGTGCGACTTTTGCTTACGGAGAGTGTCTTGCTTGCTGTGATGGGAGGCTTCCTGGGCCTGGCGATGGCGGCCTGGGCCGTGGATGCTTTTCGCAAAGTGGCGCCAGCGGAAACGCCACAGCTAGCGCAGCTACATCCCGAGTGGATGATGGCGAGATTCGCGCTGGGGTGCGCGGTGCTAGTGGGCGTGATATTCGGAACGCTGCCCGCGTTGCAGGCGGTACGTTGGGACCCGAACGTGGCACTGAAAGAAACAGGAGGAGGCGCGAGTCCAACGCGCCGAAGGTTGCGCGACGGAGTAGCCGTGTTGGAGATCGCTCTGGCGTTGCCGCTGCTCGTAACTGCCGGGCTGCTCGTAAAAGGATTTTCAGCGGTGATGCATACGGCGCCCGGCTATCGTTTGGACCATATCCTGGTCATGTCGATGGATTTGTCTGAAGAAGAGTATGGGAAAGAGGAGCAGAGAAGTTTGTACGCCGGGCAGGTGTTGGAGAGCGTCCGAGGAACGACTGGAGTCGACAGCGTGGCACTCGCTAGCACCTATCCGCTCTCCGGAACGGTATCTCTCTCAGCGGGACTTCGCGTGCAAGGCGCTCCCGATACAGGCTCCGGCCTCGGAAACATACAAACCAATTCCGTAAGTGACGATTATTTCAAAACCCTGGAGATACCGATTCTCAGCGGAAGAGGGTTTTCCGCGGAAGATGACGCGACGAGCATGCCCGTGGCATTGGTGAATGAAACCATGGCTCGAGAGGCATGGAAGGGGCGCGATCCGATAGGTACGCGGCTTGTGGGCGGAGGACGAGCGAAAAGTGTGCCGTTGCTCGTTGTGGGAATTGTGGGAGATACGCGAGATGTGACCTTGAACAAGGCGTCGGGGCCAAAACTCTACTACCCGATTGCGCAGTCGCCGGGACAGGCGGTGAGCTTGCTGGCGCGAACGAAGGGCGACGCGGCAAAACTTGCGCCGGCGGTGCAAGAGAGAATCTGGGCCGTAGACAAAGATCAGCCGATCGAGGGAGTACAGACAATCGAAACCGTGGTGGCACAGTCAGTGGCGGGGCCACGATTCCTGACGGCGCTGTTGGCAACGTTTGCGATGGTGGGCATGACGCTGGCGGTGATTGGGATCTATGGAGTTGTATCGTACGCGGTGTCGCTGCGAACAAAAGAGATTGGTGTACGCGTGGCGATGGGAGCGCAGAAAAACGACGTGCTGCAATTGGTGATCGGTCACGGACTGCAAATTGCTGGCGCGGGCATCGCGATTGGGTTGGCCGGGGCTTTGGCGGTCACGAAATTCCTGGCCGGGTCGCTTTATGGCGTGAGTGCACGCGATCCGTGGGTATTCAGTGGAGTGTCGTTCTTGCTGGCTGGAGCGGCACTTTTTGCCTGCTACATACCAGCAAGGCGAGCGATGAAAGCTGATCCACTTGTGGCTTTGAGACATGAGTGAGTAATCCCATGGTCGGCGTCACGCGCCCGAGGTAACTCAGCGCTTTGAAGATTCCCGCGTTCAAACTCTAAAGAGAGGTATTCGTCCGCCTTTGTAGTACCCTCCACCCAGACGATGGCCCTATGTCATTGGTATATAAGCCTCTAAGCCCGACCTAACCGCAAGCCTGGAATCCTGTCTAATGATGCAGATGAAGGAAAGCGCTGAGAGCGTTCGTGAGAGCGACGCCATCGCCGTGGAGCGTACGCTCGCGGGCGATCGCGATGCCTTTCGAGTGCTCGTCGAGCGGCACAGCCAAAACGTTTTCCGGCTCTCTTACCGGCTCGTCGGAAACCGGCACGACGCGGAAGAAGTTGTGCAGGAAGCATTTCTCCGCGCATACCAAAAGTTGAGCCAGTTCGAAGCTCGATCGAATTTCGGCACTTGGGTTTATCGCATCGCCGCAAATTATGCAATCGACCGCATGCGGAAGCAGAGAAAAGAAGAGGCTAGGCGCGAGATGCCAATCGTGAATACGAATGAAGGTATCGAACAAGATCCGCTGAGCACCATCGCGGACGCGGCGCCGACGCCGGAGCGTCTAACGCAAAGCATCGAGCTACGGAAAAAGATGCAGGAAGCGCTGGACGCGCTGACGCACGCCGAGCGAACCGCATTCGTAATGCGCCACTGGGAAGGCTGCGGCATCGAGGAAATCGCAGCGGTGCTTGAGTCCAATTCCAACGCCACCAAGAATACCGTCTTTCGCGCGGTCCAGAAATTACGGCGCATGCTGGAACCATTTGTGGAAACCCGAAAGCAAGCGCAAGCCATGGGAACGGAATCATGAAGCATCCAACGGAAGAAGACTTGATCGGCTATCACGAAGGCGAAGGACTCCGCCGCGACGAACTCACCACGCACTTGGCGGGTTGCGAAGAGTGCCGCGCTGAGTTGCAGCGCATCGAGGCCGTGTTGAAAGCGCTTGACACTTTGTCCGTCCCCGATCCCGGCGAAGACTACGGCCGGCGCGTCTGGCAGCAAATCGCGCCGCGTTTGTCGGAGAAAAGAACGCGCTGGTGGGAGTCGTGGATCGAACCGCGGCGCTTGGCCGCATTTGGCGCGGTGGCAGCCTTAATCATTGCCGCATTTCTCGCGGGGCGATTCACAAAGCGACGAGACACCGGTCCCGAGGCGCTGAGCCCTGTTCAAGTGCGCGAGCGCGTGCTCGTGGTGGCCGTCGGCGATCACCTTGGCAAATCCGAAATGATGCTCGTTGAACTTTCGAATGCCGAGCCGCTCCAAGCCGGTCAAAAAGAAGTGAACATTTCCGCGGAGCAGCGGCGCGCCGAAGACTTGCTGGAAGAAAACCGCCTCTATCGCCAGACGGCCCTGCAAGATGGCGATGCGGGCCTCGCGAGTGTGCTCGATGAACTTGAACGCGTACTGCTGGACGTGGCACACAGCCCGCAAGAAGTCACGCCCGCGCAACTCGAAGCCATCCAGGAACGCATTGCGGCGCGCGGAATTCTGTTTAAGGTGCGAGTGGTCGGCAAGGAACTACAGCAAAAGCAGGAAGCGCCGAAACCCTTGCCGGCGCCAAACGATCCGACGAAGAAAGAAAGGAACAAAGCATGACCCTCGGAGACTTACTTCAGATTCGGCGCAAATTCTCGATTGGAGTGGCGATGCTGCTTGCCATTCCGGTGCTCGTGCCCCGCGCAACGAGAGCCGTCGCTCCTCCTCTACAATCCGCAAGCGACGGCCAAAACGTTCAGCAAAGGGCCGACTCGGAGCGCGACGAACAAGCGCGTGACCGCGAACAGGAAAAGCGCGATCGCGAACAGGAAAAACGGGACCGCGGACAAGAGCGACTCGAGCACATGGAAGAGTTGTACGACAACGGCCGCGAAGCCCTGGACGAGGATCGTTTTGACCAAGCCGCCGAGAAATTCGGCGAACTCGCGGGCATGAACGGTCCACAAACCGATGCCGCGCTCTATTGGAAGGCCTACGCCGAAAATCGCCTCGGCAAGCGCGACGTCGCCCTCGCTACCCTCGGAGATTTGAAGCGGCGCTTTCCCCAAAGCCGCTGGCAGAAGGATGCCAGCGCGCTCGAAATCGAAGTGAAACAAAGCGTGGGGCAGCCTGCAAAGATCGAAGGACAGAGCGACGACGAACTCAAACTTCTCGCGATTCGTGGGCTCATGAACAGCGACCCTGAGCGCGCGATGCCACTACTGGAAAAAGTGTTGAACGGCTCGGGCTCGCCGAAGGAAAAATCGCAGGCGTTGTTCGTGCTGGCGCAGAGCGGCTCACCGCAAGGGCGCGAGATCATCGCCACAATTGCGCGCGGCCAGAGCAATCCCGATCTCCAGCGCAAAGCCGTGGAATACCTCGGAATCTTCGGCGGCGCCGAATCGCGCAAAATCCTGGCGGACGTCTACACAGGCACCAGCGATGTTTCGGTGAAACGCGCCATCCTCCGCGGCTACATGATCGGCGGCGACAAGGAGCACCTCTTCGCCGCCGCCAAAAGTGAAAAGGACGAAGGCCTCCGCGAAGAAGCGATTCGCCAACTGGGCCTGGTCCACGGTATCGAAGAATTGCGCCAGCTCTACCAGTCGGAATCTTCCACCGCCGTGCGGCGAAGCATCTTGCAGGCCTTCTTCCTTGCGGGCGATTCCAAAAAACTCGTCGAGGCCGCCCAATCGGAAAAAGATCCCGAACTGAAGCGCGCCGCCATCCGCAATCTGGGACTCATTCATTCCGACGACTCCGGAAAAGCCTTGCAGTCGATTTACGAGAAGGACGCCGACCGCGGTGTCCGCGAAGAAGTCTTAAACTCCTTCTTCTTGCAAGGCAACGCCTCCGCCATCGTCGCCATCGCTCGCAACGAAAAGGATCCCGAACTCAAAAAAGTAGCCGTGCAAAAACTTTCGATCATGCATTCGAAAGAAGGCACCGACTACCTCATGGAAATCCTGCAGAAGTGAGGCCAAACATGAATACACAGCGAATCCTATTCGTTGGACACGCGGTCCTGGCGCTGGTTCTATCCTCCACTGGCGCTTCGCGCGCGCAGCAAACAGCACCGCAGCCGAACATTCAAAATGTGCAGCTCGAAACGCGCGCCGTGTCCGGCTCGCTCGAAGCAACCCTTCAAAGCATCGCCACCCAATCCGGTAAGCCGGAGTGGGTAGGCTACGCGGTCGCGGAAATCGCAGGCGAACGGACCGTTTGCTGCGAAAACTACAGCAACGGCGCGCGCGGAGGCTGCGAATCGTGCCAACTCGAAAAAGAACGCGGCGAAACAGTTGGAATCGGAACAAATCGCGGAACCGTCGCGCTCGAAACAGGACAACAACTACTTGTCCTGTTTCGTGTAGAAGCAAAACATGTGACCCAGATCCGCGTTGCTTCCGAAGATTGCACTCTGGATGCCGGCGGACTCCCGTTTATTTGGCTGACTGGCGTGAATCCTGCCGACAGTGTTTCTTTGCTGCAGGGGTTCGTACACAACGGCAATTTCGATGATCACGGCGAGGACGATACGAGTCGCGGTGCGTTAACCGCAATCGCCCTTCACGCAGACCCTTCGGCCGACCGCGCTCTCGAATCTTTCGTGGCGCTCGATCAAAGCGAAGCTCTGCGCAAACAAGCAGCCTTCTGGATGGGTTCAGCCCGCGGAAAGGCCGGACTCACCACCCTCCAGCGGCTTGCGAAAAGCGATCCCAGTTCCGACGTGCGCGCTCACGTTGCCTTCGCACTTTCCGTGAGCCACGAGCCAGCCGCCTTGGATGAAATGATCCGCATGGCCCACGACGACGCCAGTTCCCACGTCCGCGGCCAAGCCCTTTTCTGGCTCGCACAAAAGGCTGGCAAAAAAGCCGTCGGCACCATTACCGGCGCAATCGAAAACGATCCCGACACCGACGTAAAGAAAAAAGCCGTCTTCGCCCTAAGCCAGCTCCCCAAAGATGAAGGCGTTCCAAAGCTCATCCAGGTCGCGCAGACCAATCACAACCCCGAAGTCCGCAAACAAGCCATGTTCTGGCTCGGCCAGTCCAACGATCCCCGCGCGTTGCAATTTTTTGAAAAAGTTCTCTCGCAGTAACAACAGCGAGCGAATCTATCGCAGAAGGTCTTCGAGTTGCACTCGCACGTCCGTCTTTGCATTGCGGTACTTCACAATCACCGCCGCCTGCAACGACAGTCCCCACTTCGCGCCCGACGCATGCGTCACCGCCCGCGCTCCCGGCACCACAATCGCCTCTTCCGGAATCATCAACGGCTCCGTTTCCGTCGCCGTATACACCTGGTCGCGCACCAGATCGTAAACCGGAATCGAGCGATTCAATATCGTCCCCGTCCCCAGGACCGCGCGCCGCTTCACCACCGTCCCCTCATACACTCCCGAATTCCCGCCCACCAAAACTTCATCCTCAATAATCACCGGCAGCGCCCCAATCGGCTCCAGCACTCCGCCGATTTGCGCCCCCGCGGATATATGACAGTTCTTCCCAACCTGCGCGCAGCTCCCCACCAGCGCGTGCGAATCGATCATCGTTCCTTCGCCAACATACGCTCCGACATTCACAAACATCGGCGGCATGCAAATCACCCCGCGCCCGATAAAACTTCCGTCGCGAATGCTCGATCCCCCGGGCACGATTCGCACCCCGTCGCCAACCGTCATCGGCCGCACCGGATAAGTGGCCTTATCAAAAAATGGCAATTTAGCTGTGTCGATCGACATATCCGCGATCACGCCCATGCGAAATCCCAGCAAGATTCCCTTCTTCACCCAGCCATTCGCGCGCCATCCGGTTTTCGCCGCAGCGTCCGGCTCCGCCGCGCGAAACGTGCCGCGATTCAGCGCTTCCTTGAAATCGCGAAACAACCAAAAATGTTCTTCCTCGTAATGTTCCGGCGGTTCGTCGAACAGCTTTTCAATTTGCGACGGCTGCATGCGCCCTCTGCACCAATCCGAGCGATTCCAGCACCCCTCGGATGCGTGAGAGATTCTCCGCCTTCGGCGCCACCAGTGGCAAGCGCCACGCCGCTTCCAGCAGCCCCATCTCCGCCATCGCCGCCTTCACCGGTATCGGATTCGACTCCACAAAATTAATTTCCATCAATGGGTGATAGCGCCGGTGCAACTCGCGCGCTCTCTCGAAATTCCCTTGCAGCGCGGCGCGCGTCAACTCCGTCATCTCCGCGGGAATCTCATTCGACACCACCGAAATCACTCCGCGCCCTCCCAGCGAAATCAGCGGCACCGTAATCGCATCGTCGCCCGAAAGCACCACGAAATTCTCCGGCACGATATTCAGAATCGCCGCCATCTGCCCAATACTCCCAGACGCTTCCTTGATGCCCACGATATTTTCAATTCCCGCCAGCCGTTTCACCGTCGCCGGCTCGATGTTGATTCCCGTCCTCCCCTGCACGCTGTAAAGAATGATCGGCAGCGGAATCGTCGCGGCAATCGCGCGATAGTGCTGATACAACCCCTCCTGCGTGGGCTTGTTGTAGTACGGCGTCACCGAAAGAATCCCGTCCACGCCGATCAGCGCCAGCTCGCGCGCCAGCGCGATCACTTCCGCCGTATTGTATCCGCCGGCGCCGGCCAACACAGGCACGCGCCCCTTCGCCAGCTCCACGGCAATTTCCACCACGCGCAAATGTTCCTCATGTGTCAGCGTCGGGCTTTCGCCCGTAGTCCCGCAGGGCACTAGAAAATCGATCCCCGCGTCAATCTGCCGCTGGATCAAGGCCCGCAGCGTCCTTTCATCCAGCGTTCCCTCTCCGCAAAATGGTGTAACCAGTGCCGTCCCAGTGCCCGTGAACATGATGCTTCTCCTTCTTTTTCTAGACGTCTTGCTGCCAAATCCAAACTCGGCGCGCGCAAGCCGAGCCCATCGAGATTCGTCAGCCTATCTCGGCGAGAATCTCTTTAAACTCAAAAAATCCTTTTTTCCCGGCGACCCACTTCGCCGCTTGTAACGCCCCATGCGCAAAGCCTTCGCGGCTTCGCGCCGTGTGCCGCAGCGTGATCGTGTCCGCCGCCGAATCAAAGCCAATTTCGTGCGTCCCCGGAACCGCTCCGGCGCGGTTCGCGCTCAGGCTCACTGGCCGCCTATAACCCGCCGCGCTCATCTCTTCCGCAAGCTTCTTCAGCGTCCCCGAAGGCGCATCCTTCTTCGCGCTGTGATGAATCTCCCAGCCCCACGCCTCGTACTCCGCATGTTTCGCAAACTGCCCCGCCGCATGGGCTACCACCTGAAGAAAAACATTCACGCCCACGGAAAAATTCGGCGCCCAAACCACTCCCGTTTTTCCTTGTTTCACCGCTTCGCGCACCGACGGAAGCTGTTCCAGCCACCCCGTCGTCCCCACCACCGTGTTCACGCCCAGCACCGCAAGCCGTCGAATATTTTCCGGAGCCGCCCCCGGCGTCGTGAAATCCACCGCAACGTCGACCCTGCGCAGCGTCTCGTGCGAAAGCGCCTTCGCATCGGCGTTGTCGCTGCCCCCGAACTTCGCGCGCACTTCAAATCCGTGCTCCGGCGCCAGCCGCTCGATCAGTTTTCCCATTTTTCCGTAGCCCACGATCGCCAGTCCCATGCTCATGACCCGCTCCCGCCCGTTGCAACAATCTGTCTGGCCATGCGCGCGTAAATCTCCACCGCCTCCAAAAGTTCCTTCTTCGAAATCCGCTCCTCCTCCGTGTGCGCCACGTGAATGCTCCCCGGCCCAATCAAAAACGGTTTGCCCCACGCCTCGCCAAACGTCGGAATATCGGTCGTGAACGCCACCACCGTCGTCGGCAACCCGTCAAACGGCATCAGCCGAATTGCCGGCGTGTGCAGCACTTCCCGCGCCTCCACCCGCCCAGCCGCGGCCGCCGCAACCGCTGCTCGCGTGCTGGACGGATCGCCCACCGTGCGAATCATGATTTCCGCTTGCGCCTCATCCGCCACCACATTCGGCGCGCGCCCGCCATCGATCGTTCCGACGTTCAGCGTGCTTCGCCCCAGCAATTCATCCTGCGGCAATGCGATCCGCCGCACGTCCTGCAGCACATCCAAAAGCGTGTGAATCGCGGAATGTCCCAGCTCCGGATACGCGGAATGCGCCAGCTTTCCTTTGGCTGTCAGCTCAAACCGCAAAGCGCCCTTCGACCCCAGCGCCAGCCGATTTTCCGTCGGCTCTCCATTGATCAGAAAACGCGCGCCCCGCGGCGTCGCCGCGGCTGCTTTCGCTCCCACGCTGTTGCGCTCTTCGCCCACCACAAAAAGCAATCCGAGATTGCGCGTGCCCCCCACCAGAAGTTTTTCCACCGCTCCGATCATCGCGGCGATGATTCCCTTCGCGTCGCACGAACCTCGCCCCCAGATAAATTCCTCATCCTCGTGCGAACCAAAAAACGGCGGCACCGTATCCATGTGCGTCGAGAACGTAACGATCGGCTCGCCGAATGACGCAAAAATATTGTCGCGATTCGCCTCTGCGGGAATGCGCTCTATTTCTCCGTTGAATCGCCCGGTCAGCCCCGTAAGATGCGCGAAAAGATAGTCCCCCACGTTTTTTTCGTGGTTCGTGGTCGACTCGATGTCGACGAGCGCGCGCGTCAGTTCGAAAGGATGCATTCCCTTGAGATTTTCTGGATGAGCGAAACGAAAGGAAGAACCGCGAGAGGATTACTCGGGCTGCTGCCTCTCGATAGCGCTTCATCCTGCAGCTCACCCGTTATCGGGCGAGTATCTACACTGGATGACAGTGAATAGGCCTTGGACCTATTCCCCAACCGCCGCGGTTTCAGCTACCGCTGCGATTTCGGCGGACAACAACTCCAAATCCCCTTTCGCTCAGGCATCCGATGCTGCTCGGAACTGCTTGCCCGGCTACTCATGGCGTCCGCACCTCTACCAAGAACAATTGCAGTTTAGACGAGTGCGCCGCGCAGTGTCAATCGGACTTCCCGGGACAAGTTCAACCATGGAGTTGCTGTACGCCCGCCAAGGCTCGTGGAAGAGTGTTCAATATGGGACAGTCTTGTCTGGATGACATGAAATACTGTTGAGAACGGTTTTCGCAATTCCTCTCGTTGCGCTTGGAAGGAATATGATACCTTGATGCTCGGTCCCTGACGTTCTTGCCTTTCCGTCCTTTGCTTCCCGGCGAAATAGAACTCGGTATCGAAGTTCCCACCCAAATCGCGTCATGGCAAGTGCTCCGGAAAGGGAGACACAGGTATGCGAATCTTGCTGTACAACCCCGACAATGGGGTCACGCGCAATTTTATGCCTCATCTTTGGATGTTTCTGCTGCAGTCCTTGACTCCGGCAGAGCATGAAGTTGTATTGATCGATGGCAACGCGCAACGCATGGATGAGGCTGGCATCGCGCGCTACGTGATCGAGCATAAAATCGGTCTCGTCGGCATCGGCGCGATGACTCGCATGGTTGCCAAGGCCTACCGCATGGCCGACGCCATTCGTGCCGTCGGCGTGCCCGTGGTCATGGGCGGGCCTCACGTCACCGAAGAATTCGATGAGGCCCTCGGCAGAAACGGCGGCCCGCGTCATGCCGATGCCGTTGCTCTTGGCGAAGCCGACGAAACTTGGCCGCTGATCGTCGCGGACGCCGCGCGCGGCCAGCTCAAGGATCTCTACTCTCCCGTGGATGCCTTCGGCCAGGAGCGCAAACCCAGCCTCCAGGAATATCCCGCGATCCCCTGGGACAAAATAAATCTTGATCAATTTAATCTAATTCCAAAAATGGCCAAGAGTTCGCTCCAGCGCGTTGGCGACGGCTGGGGCACCTTTCGCATTATCCCGATGGAATCCGGCCGCGGCTGCCCCTATGGCTGCGAATTTTGTACCGTAACCGGATTTTTTGGCGACTCCATCCGCTTTCGCACCAACAAGAGTGTCGTGGATGAACTGCTCCTCTTGAAGGCCCGCATGAAGAGCGAGGCGGGGCAAATCGCCGTCTTCTTCATCGACGATAATTTCGCCATCAATATCAAACGCACAAAATCATTGCTGCGCGACATCATCGCCGCCAAAGCTCAAGTCCATTGGGTGGCCCAGATCAGCGCCAACCTCTTGCGCGACGAAGAGCTTGTGGATCTCATCGCAGCCTCCGGCGGCAAGTGGGTCTTCATCGGCATGGAGTCTATCGACCCCACAAATCTAGCCGGCGTGAATAAGGGCTTCAACAAGCCCGGCGAATACGCTGCCGTCCTTCAGCGGCTCGCCCTGCGAAATGTTTACGCGATTACTTCCTTCATTTTCGGCATGGACAATGACACGCCGGGGGTCGCCGAACGCACCATGAAAGAAATTCGCACTTGGCCCGCGGGGCTGCCCATTTTTGGTTTGCTCACTCCCCTGCCCGCCACTCCGCTTTATAAAAAGTTGGAAGCCGCCGGTCGGCTCACGCGCCCCAAGCACTGGCAGGAGTTCATTCCCTTTGCCATGGCTCACACGCCGCTGAAAATGACCATTGCCGAAGCTCATGCCGAGGTGAAAGAAGGCTGGGCTAATTCCTACAGCCCGGAAGCTCTGGCCCACGCCGTCGATTCGCTCAAGGACCAGCCCATCGGTTATCGCATCAACATTTTCATCGCCCGCATCTGTTTCCGCGGAATCTACTTCCCGCAAATGGGTCCTTTGTCCTGGATGAAATTGATTTTCCAAAACCGCCGCACCATCTCCAGCCTCGTGAAGGAAGGCTTCGCCAAATGGCGGCACAATCCTGTTCCTGTTACCGCTTCCGCAACGGACTGAAACTGAATATTCGTGCAACGGAATTTACAGCTGTAGTGGTTTGAGCGGGACGTCTTGCGAGGCAACCAGCAGTTCACCGCTGAACGCAGATTCGGCCGGCCGCCGCCTCAAAGCCTCTTCCGCCGAAATCCGCACGAGATCGGGATTATTGTTTTCCTGCGATACGTGCGCCAGCACCAGATACCGCGCGATGGCGTCGAATCCGCATTCCGCATCGGACAAATATTCGCTGACCGCGTGATTCGAGAGATGCCCGGTGCGTGAAAGCACTCGCTGTTTCACCACCCACGGATACGGCCCCACCTTTAGCATGTCCAGATCGTGATTCGATTCCAGCATCAGGCAGTCCGCGCCGCGCAAATGCACTTTCACAAGCTCCGGCATATACCCAAGATCGGTCACCAGCGCCATCTTCGAGCCGTTGGATTTGAACGTGAACCCGATCGGGTCGGCAGCATCGTGCGGAATCGCAAACGCGTGCACGTCGATATCGCCAACGGTGAAGTGCTGCCCCGGTTGAATGGTTTCTACGCCGCGGAGCCGTTTGCCGAAAGTTTCGGGAAGGCAGCGCTGCAGCGCGCCCATCGTCGGCCCGGTAACATACAGCGGAGCCTTCCAGAGCCCCAGCATCTGCGGAAGTCCGTTGCAGTGGTCGGTGTGCTCGTGCGTGATGAGGATGCCGTCGATGCTATCGACGTTTAGCTCGATGGCCGCCAGCCGTGCCAGCGTTTCGCGCTTGCCCAGTCCGCAGTCCACCAGGAGGCGGGTCCGCTCCGTCTCGAGCAACGTAATGTTCCCCGAGCTGCCCGACGCCAGTATGGAAACCCGCAAGCCGATCGCTCTCTCCCCCACCGCCAACTCAAACTCATCTCAAATCGAATTTTCAGAATCATGGCAGAGCGCAGCAGGTACGTCAACAGCTCCAACAATCATTAGAAGTATTTTTGACGTCCGGTAAATCAGCGTTTCCTATGACCCTTTCCTGAAGCTTCGAGCTGTGCCATTGCAAGTGTGGCGCTCGCTACAACAGAGCCTCTAAATTCCTCACCGAGTTTGATCGTAAGAGGCTTTGCTCGATTCTCTTGAATTATTTCTACGGTGTCGGAGTCGTCGCGAACGGAGGCAACTTTAGATAGCGGAATAGTTGCGACCTCGTTGGCTCCGGCGAAAATGAATCTTTGGTTGGTCAAATAGACCGTTCCAGTGTCCGCAATTTCGGTGTAGCTGGTTTTGACAGGTTCCCCCTTGAACCCTCCTGCACGAACGCGCACACCCTTTGCAACTCGAATACTAACGCCAGCTGTCCCACCCACATACTGTGTTCTTTCTTTGCTGACAACGCGCTTGGCATATTGGCTGACGAGAACACACGTTTCATCTGGTGCGAGGACCAGGGATTTGACCTGCTGATTTAGGTCCGGAAGGGATTTTGCAGTAGACAGATTCTCGAAGAAGGTAGCCTCCCTCTGAGCCAATTCGTACCTGAGCTGACGTGCGCCATTCTCGGCTTTGCTACGTTCATCAGCCAGTTCTCGCATGCGCCTTCGGATAGGCACAAAACATCCGATTGCAGCCGCAAGGGACAGAAATGAAACCGACCAGTCCCCTTTGGAAGCTGCAAACAGAAAGACTACAACTAAAACAAAGCCCAGAATGGTCAATAACTGGCGCATTTTCCTCGATCTATGGCAAGCGGGGATACTCGCGAGCCAATTAATTACTACCTATAGCGGCTTAGAGTCAAGAAGCCAGCCTTGGCTAGCAAGCCAACCGCGAGCGGTCGAGGGTGAAGCCGTTTAAGGGGCCGAGGACGGTGACGGCGATTTGTTCGGGGCGGAAGTATTGCTGGGCGAGGGATTGGAGTTCGTCGTGAGTCACAGCTTCAATGGAAGCGAGAATTTCGTCGAGTGAGTAGAAGCGGCCGAAGTAGAGTTCCTGGCGCGCCAGATTGGACATGCGCGAACTGGTGGACTCCAGCGAAAGCATCAGCGAGCCTTTGAGGTGGTTCTTCGAGCGGCGCAATTCTTCTTCGGTTACCGGCGATTCCTTCAGCGCGCGGAATTCCGCAATCGTCAGGTCGATTACCTGTCCAATCGTTTCCTTGGCCGTACCCGCATAAACCGTGTGCATCCCCGCATCGGAATAAGGCGTCAGTTCGCTGAAGACCGCGTAAGCGAGCCCCTGCTTCTCACGAATGTTCTGGAACAGCCGCGAAGACATGCCGCCGCCAAGAAGATTATTGAGCACCGCCACACCGAACCGCTGCTCGTGGCCCAAAGGAACCGATGGCACTCCGATGCACAGATGAACCTGTTCGAGATCGCGCTTGGTCTCCAGATGAATCGGCGCGCCCGTTTGCGGCGCGGAGTGTTTACCATTGCGGCCCGCTGCTTTCAAATGCCCGAATTCCTTTCGCACCAGCGCCAAAACCTGCTCGTGCGTCACGTTCCCGGCCGCGGTGATGACCAGATGATCCGGCGCAAACCATTCTTCAAAACGCGCGCGCAGACCGGCGCGGTCAAATTTCTTTACGGTGTCCGGCGTGCCGAGAATCGGCCGCCCCAGCGCATGCTCGGGCCAAAAACCGCGCGTAAAAATGTCATGGAGCAGATATTCCGGATTGTCCATGTCCATCTTGATTTCTTCGAGCACCACCTGGCGCTCTTTTTTCACGTCATCCGAATCAAACTTCGGACGCAAAACAAGATCGGCAATAACGTCAAAAGCAATGGGCAGATGCTCGTCGAGCACTTTAGCATTAAAACAAATCTGCTCTTTCGACGTGAACGCATCCAGCATGCCCCCGACGGAATCCATTTCGCGCGCGATGTCTTCGGCAGAGCGCCGCTCCGTGCCCTTAAAAACCATGTGCTCCATGAAATGCGCCAGGCCGTTTTCCTCGGGGACTTCGCGGCGCGAGCCGTTGCGGATCCACACGCCCACGGAGACCGAGCGCACGTGGGGCATGGTCTCGGTGATGACCACCAAGCCGTTGGGCAAAACGTGCTTTTGGATGTCGCGCGTCTCGGTTGCCATGTACAGATTGTGACACAGGGGAGTAAGAACTGGCGAGCGGCGAGTGACGCCCGGCAAGGCTCTCGCTAACTCTTGCAAATACAACAGCTTAGAGTATATCCAATTCCTGCAATTTACAAGCGGCTAACCCCCCAAGAAAGGTTTCGCGGGCCAAAAGCCCGAATTACAGCAGTTTGTCCTTCAGGACACCGTATTCGCTGGTGTAGAAGAGCGGAACGTCGGAGTAGGAACCCTCTTCGCGGCGGTAGACTTCGCAAGTGTCGAACGGCCGGGAATAGATGTGCACGCTGACGGCGCGCTGGGCATATTCCGCGAGGTTGATCACTTCGTGGACGGGTTCGGCGGGATTGACGTAGGCGGGATGGGCGGGATCCATCACGAAAGAGTCGGTCGGGATGATTTGACACTTGCCGTGCGCGGCGTCGCGCTGGTCGACGCGGTAGTTCTGCACCCGCAGGCGGCCGATGGGAACGGACATCCAGCAATTCTGGTCGCGGTGATTGTGGATGCGGCTGTGCTGGCCGACTTCCCAGCAGACGGTCATGCACTCGAAGACGGAATTCTTGAAAATCAGATTGCGGGTGTAATTTCCTTTGGAGAAATAGCAGTATTTTTCTAGCGTCTCGGGGAGAACGGAGTGGTGGAGGACGTAGTCCTGCACGTTGTCGAGAGTGAACTCGCGCTCGGGAACGGCGGCGAGATTTTTCACCCAATCGGTGATGGACGACTGTTCCGCTGCAACTTTTTGCGCCATCGGGCGCCTCCGAACTTGAACCTACAATCCTGGGAAAAAGGGGATTGCCCACAAATTATAGCGCAGGTGGAAGGAGGTTGAGGAAGTAAAGGAGATTAAGGAGGTAAAGGAACACGCGGGAAACCGCGGTGCGTGCGCTGCGTTGCTTGGTTCTACAGATGGGTAATGGGATGATGAAAACATAAGGAAGTGCGGAAGGCGATTGTGATGGAACTTTTGGGCAAATCGAAGACGGAGATGCGCGAAATTTGCGCGGCCCTGGGCGAGCCGGCGTACCGCGGCGGACAGATTTATCACGCGCTGTATTCCGAGAGGAAATTTGATCTGGCGGCGGTGACGAATTTGCCGGCGGCGCTGCGCGAGCGGCTCGCGAAGCAAGCGCGGATCACTTTGCCGGAGGTGAAGCGGCGGTATGCGTCGGCGGATGGGTCGGTTCGGTATTTGTTTTCGTTGCCCGCGGAAGAAGGAAAAGGATTTAACACAGAGGACACAGAGAGCGCGGAGAAGAGGCAAGAGAAGAGTGCGAGTAGATTGCGGAAAGCGGCTTCGGTGGAAGCGGTATTCATGCCGAGCGAGGGGCGGCAGACGATTTGCGTTTCGACGCAGGCGGGCTGCGCGGTGGATTGCCAGTTTTGTTTGACGGCCCAATTGGGGCTGATCCGCAATTTGACGGCTGGGGAAATCCTGGCGCAGGTGCTGCTGCCGCTGGAAGAGCACAAAGCACAGCTTGCGCCGCAAACAAATATCGTTTTGATGGGGCAAGGAGAACCCCTGCTGAATTTTGAACCGGTGATGGCGGCCGTGCGCATCATTCTGGACCGCGAAGGCGTTGGAATTTCACCCAAGCACGTGACGCTTTCGACGAGCGGCATCGTGCCTGGGATCGAAAAATTGGGACAGGAAGCGGTGCGGCCGAAGCTGGCGATTTCGCTGAACGCATCGAACGACGAGCAGCGAAACTTGCTGATGCCGATCAACAAAAAATACCCGCTGAGCGCGCTGCTCGAAGCTTGCAGGAGTTATCCGTTGCGGACCTGGGAGCACTTGACGTTCGAGTACGTGATGCTGGGCGGCGTGAATGACGCCGCCGAAGACGCGCGGCGGGTGGTGCGGTTGCTGGCGCCGCTGAAAAGCGTGAAAGTGAACTTGATCCCGTGGAATCCGGGAGAGCTTCCCTACCACGAGTCCTCGCCGGAACGGATTGAAGAGTTCCGGCGGATTCTGGTCGAGCGGGGTGTGCTGGCGTTCGTGCGCTATTCCCGTGGACGGGACGTGATGGCCGCCTGCGGGCAGTTGGCGCTGCTGGAGACCACCGCTACTAGCGCACCCCTACCGATCTTGAGTTAAGAGCCTGGAGTTGGGCCCCACCTAGAGTGGTTTGATCATGGTCAACTCTGGACCACAGCTAGCTCTGGACGAGGCTTGGATCCGGACCATGGTCAACGAGTCCGCTGGCTCGGCAGCCATTCCGGTCTTGCAATCGACTCAACAGCAAGCCACCACCCCCCCACTTTTTTGTAAGTGTTGCATCTAAAGGAGTTAAGCATAGCATAAGTCTTTTAGATGCAACACTTGCGGGCACCCCTGGAAGTGTGGCATCTAAAAGACTTAATAGTTAACATAATTCCAGAAATTCAGTTACTTTTTGAAGCGACACGCCAAGACACGGCGTCTAGAGCGGGAATTCTGGGATGCAAATAAAAGACGGCAGCGAGGCTGCCGTGAATAAGACCTAGTTATATCCACGACAAGTATACACCAGCCGAAACGGAAAGTCCAACAAGAATCGGGTGCCGGAAGCAAATTGCGCTCCGCGTGGGGCGAATCGCTATGGCCGACCATGGGTCAGGCGCCGAAGTGTTCGCGGTGCTGGCGGAGGAGGAAATGATCGGTCATGCCGGCGATGTAATCGCAGACGATGACGTGGCGGGCCTCGGCTTGGGCAAGTTCTTCGTAGAAAGGAGGCATGGAGCCGGGGGCGGAGAGATACAGTGCAAAAAGGGATTCGAGAGAATGGATGGAAGCATCGCGGTCTTCGGTGATCGAGGGATGGTTGTAGATGTGGGCAAAGAGGAAGCGTTTGAGGGCGGCGTTGGAGGCGTTGAAGGGCGCGCTGAATTGAGCGAGGCGGGCGGGAGCGCGGCGGATGTCCACGGAAGATTTGGCGCCGGAGTCCTGGACGAGTTTTTGTGTTGAAGAGATGAGATCAGTGACGAGGAGATTGAGGACACGCTTGAGGGCTTCGTTGAATTTGAGTTTTTCGCGGGCGGAGGGATGGAGGGCATCGACCTGGGAGTAGATCTCGCCGAAGAGCGGAACTTCTTTGCAGAGGACGTTGAGATCGAGGAGTTCGGCTTCGAGGGCGTCGTCGAGATCGGCGGTGTTATAAGCGATTTCATCGACGCGATCGATGAGCTGAGCTTCCAGCGGAGGGCGTAAATCCAGCAGGTATTCGGCAAGCTGCGGAAATTCCGCAGCCGAATAGTCGCGTGAATGCTTGATGATGCCTTCGCGGACTTCGAAGGTGAGATTGAGGCCAGGAAAATCGAGATAGCGCTGCTCGAACTGTTCGACGATGCGCAGGGCGTGGAGATTGTGATTGAAGCGGCCGCCATGAGCGCGCATCAATTCATCGAGTTTGCGTTCGCCGGTGTGGCCAAAGGGGGGATGGCCGATGTCGTGGACGAGGGCGAGTGCTTCGGTGAGCTCGGTGTTGAGGCCCAAGGCAGCTGCGACGGTGCGGGCGACCTGGGAAACTTCGAGGGTGTGTGTGAGGCGATTGCGAAAATGATCGGAATAGCGCTTGGTGAAGACCTGCGTTTTGGCTTCCAGGCGGCGAAAAGCGCGGGAATGAATGATGCGGTCGCGGTCGCGCGCGTAGTCGGTGCGGTAAGGGTGGCGCGGCTCGGGATACCGGCGCCCGCGCGAATTTTCTTCGCGCATGGCCCAGGGGCTGAGTGGAGAAGGTGTTTGGATGAGCCGCTCCGTTAGGCCGATTCAGGTTCGGTTCATGCCGTGGGACCAGAGGGGCAGGCTACGCTCAAGAAGCGGGAGCGATAAGATCGAGCCCCTGCTGGGCTTGATCGGAAATCGGAGTATCCGGATAGTCTTTGGTGATTTGTTTGTAGACGGTGGCGGCTTCGCCGGGATTGGTTTGGCGCAGAACGCCAGCGAGCTCGAGTAAGACGAGGGGCTTGGTGATGATGACCGACGGCTTGTCGGCGAGGGCGCGATAAATCTTGATGGCGTCATTGGGCTTGCCGGTGCGCGCATAAAGGACAGCCGTTTGATACTGAGCCATGGCCGCGAGCTCCTTGTCACTGCTGGAGCTGAGTTTTTTCAATTCCTCGAGGGCCTGGTTCTGACGGTCAAGATCTTCGAAGCAGAGGGCGGCATAGTAACGGGCGAGGCGGCCAGGGTTGGTGCTGGGGTATTTGTCGGCGACGGAGGTGAATTTGACGGAAGCATCCTGGGCGCGGGCTTGCTCATCAGAATAGACAGGTTCGTTGGGCTCCGCGGGATCGGGAGTGCCGCCGATGCGCGCGCTGTAGACCTTCATCGCGGCGTCAAAGGCAGCCGAAGCCTGGACGGTCTGGCGATCGGTGTAAATGCGCCAGCCGCCGCAGGAGGAGACGACGACGAGGATGGCGACGAGAACGGCGAGGGTCAATTGGCTGTGAGAAAAGACGGCCTCGGCGCCGTGCTCGATGGACTCCTTGATTTTGTCGTGCTTGAGTTCTTTGCGCGAAAGATGATCGGACACGGTCGCTCTCCTGCCTGATTTGGAAACTCCCATCGTAGCATAAGAGACTCGGAGAGGGGCCGCCGGAAGGATGAGCGAGGAAGAATGTGCAGCAGCGTTACCTATGCAGCAAGCGACTTTCCACGGAGAGAGCGGAGCGGCGGGGGCGTGGTATTTTGAGGCCATGCAAGCAACCTGTCTCAATTGCGGCGCGGAGCACGTGCTGAAGGACACGGACCTGACGCGCTACGCGAAAGTGCAATTCACATGCTCGAAGTGCGGGCAGACGACCGTAGTGGACGTGAAGAAGCGGGTGGACTCGACGATGGTGATTTCGCCACTGCCGGATTTTGCCCGCGCCAACGCGACGAGTTCGAGCGCGAACTTGCCTCCGCTCGACGATGGGATACGCCTGCCGACGGCGGCAAGCGTGGTGCTCACGGTGATCTCTGGGCCGGCCAAGGGAACGAGTTATACGCTGGCGAAGCCGCGCGTGATCGTGGGCCGCAAAGGCGCGGACATCGCGCTGGAAGATCCGGAAATTTCGCGGCAGCACTGTTTGCTGGAAGTGCGGGATACGTTTATCAATTTGAAGGATATGGATTCGACGAACGGGACTTTTTACGATGAAGAGCGCGTGCGGGCGGCGATGCTGATCGATGGAACCGAGTTCCGCATCGGCGAAAGCTTGATCCGGGTAAACTTTTTGAAGAAATGAATTTCCCTCTTTCTCCTCGACTCACAATCAACCAGCCCGGAGTGTCGCTTTGATCCCCCTGGTGGTGGACCTGGAAACCGCCTGGCGCGGCGGACAGAACCAGGCGCTGCTGCTCCTGAAGGGAATGTACGAGCACGGACACGCGGCGGAACTGATTACGACGAAGGGATCAAGCCTGGGACACCGCGCGGGGCAGAACGGGATTTGCGTGCATTACGTATCGCGAAAAATGAAGCGGTGGGCGGCGGCGCGGAAAATCCGCGAAGTGATGCGCGACGGACGAATCGAGTTAGTGCACGCGAACGAGGCCCACGCGGTAACGGCGGCTTGGCTGGCTGGATCGCACCGGCGGGCGCCGCTAGTGATTTCGCGCCGTGTCGGTTATCCGCTGGGCAAGAACTGGATTTCGCGAGCCAAATATGCAGCGGCGGCGCGGATCGTCGCGAATTCAAAATGGGTTGCGGAGCAGGCGGCAAATTCCGGGGCGCAGCGGGAAAAGTTGACGGTCGTTTATGAGGGGACGGAAATACCTGCGAAGTTTACGCCGGAGAAACGCCGCGCCGCCCGAGCACGCTGGAAGGTTGCGGAGAACGAGCCGCTGCTGGGTTGCGTGGGAGTGTTGCTGCCGGACAAGGGACAGGAATGGCTGATCCGCTCGCTGGCGGAACTGCGCAAGGAATTTCCCGGCGCCAAGCTGCTGCTGGCGGGAGACGGAGTTTGCCGCGCGCAACTGGAGGCGCTGGCGAAGAAACTGGGGGTTTCGAACGCCGTGATTTTCGCGGGGTTCGTGAAGGACGTGGAGAATGTTTGCGCGGCGCTGGATGTTTTTCTGCTGCCGTCGTTTTTCGAGGCGCTGAACAATTCGTTGATGGCGGCGATGGCGTATGAGATTCCGTCGATTGCGTTCAACCTCGGCGCGCTGGGCGAAATCATCGAGAATGGAAAGAGCGGATTGCTGGTCTCGGGGCCGAACGTGACGGAAATTTGCGCGGCCGTCAGGGCGGTGCTCGTAAATCGAGCGCTGGCGAAGGAGCTTGGCGAAGCGGGCCGCAGGCGCGTGGAAGAAAACTTCACAGCGGCGCGCATGGTGGACGGGATGATTCGAGTCTACGAAGAGGCCTTGGGAATCGAGCGGGGGAGCTAGGAAAAAAGCTTTTGGATTGGTCTTGAAAGGTCCATTTCGGCGATATTCTCCAATTTTTGCAGGCCCAAAAAGGCAGAAGCGCTGTGCGGCTCCTTCTCGACCCGCACAGCGCTTCAAACCTTACAACAAAACTTCGCGTCAGTTTTTGCCTTCTCGTTCTGTTCCAGTATTCCCCTCCTCTCCGCTCGCCGTTTTACGTCAAGCTATCTTGGGGATTGAACGACCCATCGTCCTTTTGGCTCGAGAAATTCCACGCCAATCGCAAAGCCGTCGCCGTGCAATGGTTCGCAGTAAGCTACCCGGGCCGAGGAACGAAACTCTCCAGTGCGGAGGACGAAGTTCAAACGCTCGCCTTGCTCCCAGCGGCGAGTGCTGACCACCCGCGCGCCGCGCGCACTGACATTTTCTGTAAAAGTGGATTCCGAGCCGGGCACCTGGCGATGGCCGTCGATTAAGACGGGAATCTCCATCAGGATGCGTTTCTCGGCGCGGTGAAAGGTGAAGCCGGTGTGGCGAGGCATAGTCGTTTTTCATCCTCACAAACACGCGGCAATCCGCGAAAGATTTTGAACACTGTTGGTGCCGCGATTTTTCATGCGGTAAAGAGCGCGGTCGGCGGCGCCAAGAAGTTTTTCTGCGGTATCGCCATCTTCGGGAAACGCGGCGACGCCGGCGCTCACGGAGAGCGCTGGCACTTCACTTTCGCCCGCGAGGCGTTCGCGCACGCGTGACACGACGCGCGCGGCGATTCCCGGGGCGGCTTCGGGAAGAATGAGCGCGAACTCGTCGCCTCCATAGCGGGCGGCGGTATCGATGGCGCGCGAATGATTGCGCAGAATCTTGCCGAGGCGAACGAGCGCGCGGCTGCCGGTGAGGTGGCCGTAGTGGTCGTTGATCGATTTCAGGCCGTCCATATCGAGCAGGACGACGCTGAAGGGGCGCTGCGTGCGGCGGGAGCGGTCGAGTTCGGCTTCAATGACGCTAAGGAGACGGCGATAGTTGGCGAGGCCGGTCAGCGGATCGCTGACGGCCATCGAGCGAACTTGATCAAACAGGCGCGCCTGGTCCAAGAGCGAACCGCCGAGCATGATGGCGTAGCTGGTGGTCTTGCTCAGTTCGGCGAGAAAGAACGGACCATCAAACCACTGGCGCGAGAACGCGGCCGACACGTGACAGACGAAATTGAGCGAAGCGACCATGAAAAGAGAGTAGTCGAACAGGCTGGGGACAAATTTCTTGTCTCTGTCGTGCTTGAGCCGCTGGAAGAAGCAAACCGCCGCGGCCAGGAACATGGCGCCAGGGAGCAGGTCCCAGGGGCGCGAAACAACGCTGGCATACCGGGCTACGGGGGACGCCGGAGCGGCGAGAAATGCGGCGCTGGTCATATAAGCAGCGATGGCGACGACCAGGAGCGCGCCAGCGGTCTCTTTGCTCGGTTGCCGCGCGGTGGGCATGAAGCGCTCGACGGCGATGGCCGCGAGAAGGAGGACCGCTAGGATCGTGCGGCTGACCATCCAACCCATTGGGATGCGCGAGAGGGCGGCCGAGCCGTCGGCCAGCGTGTCGTTCAGGCCAAAGTAACCGACGGTTTCTATGATTCCCGAGAGAACGAAGGCGAAAGCCAGGATCAGAGCGGTGCGATCGTGCGTGCCGCGGAAGCGAACCAGTGCGGTGGCGGCGTAGCAAAAGCTGATGAGCGTTCCGCCAACTTCAAGATAAAGATAGACTTGCGGGGGGCCGGAGAAACCGGTCTGGCGCAGATAAAAGATAGCGGAAAAGAAAAGGGCGATCAAGGCCACGGAGGAAGCGATCAAGACGCGCGAACGCTCTCGCCTTAGAAACCCGACCAATTTGCCCCAACCACCCACGAAAACCCCCAAATGCCGAAGAAAGACGGACAACTCCGTAGGAGTGCAAGTTGGTGCCCTTTTCTGTCAAAATTTAGCAACCTGTAAACTGCTGAACTAATGAGACTTACACGGAAGCTCGGAGGGCGTTCAAAAGTGAGTGACTCAGGCGAGACGCTTGGAGACGAGTGAAAATGCGAGAATTAAAGAGCTATCATTTTTGTTTCGTTAGAGTTACCGGGCGGATGGGCAGTATCACGGAAGGTAAAGAGAGTGTCTCACTCTGATACAATCTCACGATTTTGGGGCACCGGGGATCAGAATTTGGGCTTGGGGGCGGGGAGTTCTCGGGCTGAGACGGTGTCGGTGAAGGCGCAGGTCTTGTGTGAGCCGTCGCAGAAGGGTTTGTTGGCGGAATGGCCGCAACGGCAGAGGCCGATGGCGGTGCGTCCGGCGAGGCCGAAGGGCTTGCCTTCGGGGTCTACGATTTCGAAGTCGCCCTCGATGCGCAGGGAACCATTGTGATTGACGATGATCTTGGTGGCGGCCATTTTTTCTCCGAGAGATTACTGCAAAGGGTTTTGTGGCAAGACAACTTTACATGAGAGCGGCCGGGAAACGCTAATCGCGCCATCGCGGGAGGGGCCGCGCTTGTGGGTCAGACGCCGAGGATTTCGCCGGAATCGTCGACGTCGATGGATGCGGCGCGCGAAACTTTTGGGAGGCCCGGCATCAGCATCATGCTGCCGGAAATGACCACGACAAAGCCTGCCCCGGCAGAGAGGGAGGCGTCGGTGACCCGGAGAGTCCAGCCGGTGGGAGCGCCCAGGATTTTGGGGTCGTCAGTGAAGGAGTATTGCGTTTTGGCAATGCAGATCGGGAGTTTCGCGTAGCCCCATTCGGAGAACTGCTGCAGCTTGGCTGTGGCTTGATCGCTGAAACTGACGTCAGCCGCTCCGTAGATTTTCCGGGCGACGTTTTGAATTTTTTCGTGGATCGGTTGCTCTAGTTCGTAGACGGGCCGGACTATTGGAGCGGGGTTTTTGGCGAGCAGTCCGACCACTCCTTCCGCGAGATCTTTTGCTCCGGGACCACCTTTTGTAAAAGCTTCCGAGAGCGCAGAGGGAATTCCGTGCTCCGCGCAATATTCTTTTAGGCGCTTCAAGTCCGCGTCGGTGTCTTTCGGGAAGCGGTTAATCGCGGCGATGGTTGGGACGCCGAACCCTCGCAGGTTGTCGATGTGGCGCCCCAGATTCGGCAGGCCGCGTTCGAGATCGCCGGCACCTTGGTTGCGGATGCTTTGCACGGTGGTCACAAGAACCGCCGCCGAGGGCGAGATGCCGGACTGTTGCATGACGATATCAAAGTATTTTTCACCGCCAAGGTCGGCGGCAAAACCTGCCTCGTTCACAACGTAGTCGGCCAGCCGCAGCGCCATCTGCTGGCTGATCACGCTGCTGGTGCCGTGCGCGATATTGCCGAATGGTCCGGCATGCACGAAGGCCGGAGTACCGTCGCTAGTCTGCACAAGATTGGGGAGAATGGCGTCAGCCAGCAACGCCATCATCCCGCCTACGGCATCGAGGTCGCGCGCGCGCACGGGCTTTCCATCGCGCGTAACGCCAACTACGATAGATTCCAGCCGTTGCCGCAAATCTTTGCGGTCTTTCGCGAGCGCCACGATGGCCATGATCTCCGAAGCGGCGGTGATCACGAATCCGGTCTTGCGCCCGGCGCCGTCCTTTTTGCCGTCTAGCGAAACGGCGATTCGGCGCAAGGCGCGATCGTTCATGTCCATGGTGCGCGGCCAGGTGACGCGGTCAGGATCGAGATTTAATTCGTTGCCGTGGAAAAGATGTGCGTCAATCAGCGCGGAGAGGAGATTGTGCGCGGAAGAGATGGCGTGAAAATCGCCGTGAAAATGAAGATTGATTTTGGCGCTCGGTTCAATCTGCGAGAGGCCGCCGCCGGCCGCGCCACCCTTCATGCCGAATACCGGGCCGAGCGAAGGCTCCCGCGAGGTGATGACGGCGCGCTTGCCGATCATCGCAAGACCTTGCGTGAGTCCGATGGAGGTGACGGTCTTGCCTTCACCGGAAGCGGTTGGAGTTGTCGCGGTTACGAGGATCAATTTGCCGCGGCGGGTGTACGCGGGATCGGCGAGAAGCTCCAGGCGGATTTTCGCCCCGTAGGGCCCAATTTGTTCGAGATATTTTTCCGGGATCTCGAGTTTGCGGGCGATGGCCTGAATCGGAAGAAGCGTTTTGTGCATGATGGCGAGAAGTCATGATCAGGGATTTGAATTCAGCATCGCAAGATACCACACCAGCTTATTTTTTTTCGCGGCTTCCTGCCGCGTAGGCAAGCGCAGCTTCAATCCAAGTGCAAACGAATGGCTAACGCTTGCAGGCCTTGGCGCTTCTATAAGGTAGCGCTCAGTATTTTGGAACGGAGGGATCGACCTCGTCCGACCACGCCAGGATGCCGCCCTTCAAGTTCAGAATTTTGCGGAAGCCCGCCTTGCGCAGGAAATCGACGGCCTCGGCGGAGCGCTTGCCGCTGCGGCAATGCGCGACGATTTCGCGCGAGGAGTCGAGTTCGTGGACGCGGCGCGTCAATTCGCCGAGCGGAATCAAGTGCCCGTTGAGATTGCAGATCTGGTATTCGTGCGGTTCGCGGACATCCAGGATGAAGAGATCGTCGCCGCGATCGATGCGCGACTTCAATTCACGCGGAGTGATCTCCGGTACCTGGACGTTTGAGTCGGGCGCTTCCTCGCCGCGCACGCCGCAGAATTCGTAGTAGTCGATGAGCTTGGTGATCGTCGGATGCGTGCCGCAAACCGGGCAATTGGGATTTTTGCGCAGCTTCAGTTCGCGGAACTTCATGCCGAGAGCATCAAACAGCAGCAATCGACCTTTCAGACTGTCGCCCGAACCGAGAATGAGCTTGATGGTTTCCATCGCCTGAATCGAACCGACGATTCCCGGCAGAACGCCGAGAACGCCGCCTTCCGCGCACGACGGCACGAGTCCCGGCGGGGGCGGCTCGGGATACAAGCAGCGATAGCACGGTCCATCGGGCATGCCGAAGACGGTGACTTGGCCCTCGAAGCGGAAAATCGAGCCATAAACATTGGGCTTGCCGAGAAGGATGCAAGCATCGTTGACGAGATAGCGCGTGGGAAAATTGTCGGTTCCGTCGACGATGATGTCGAAGTCTTTGAAAAGTTGCAGCGCGTTCTCGCTGGTGAGCTGCGTCTCGAACGATTCGATTTGGATATCGGGATTTAAATTCGATAGGCGCGCGCGCGCCGCTTCGCTCTTGGGCTTGCCGACATCGTCCGTACCAAATGTGACTTGGCGCTGGAGATTGGTGAAATCGACGACGTCGAAATCAACGAGGCCAAGTCTGCCGACGCCGGCAGCGGCGAGATAAAGACCGAGCGGCGCGCCGAGACCTCCGGTGCCGATGAGCAGCACCTTGGCGCTTTTCAGTTTGAGCTGCCCCTCCATGCCGACCTCCGGCATGATCAGGTGGCGGCTGTAGCGCAGAATCTCTTCGTTCGACAGGCTGGCAGGGGGCTTCGCGCCGGTCAGCGGCTGAACTTTGATGGCCATAGCAGTTCTTTCACTCCTGGGAAGATTAGATGCGACAGTTTAGGAAACGAATCCGTTGCGACTTTTGGTGGTTCGCGGAAAAATCCGGAATTAGAGACAACAGCCGCCGGCGATGGAAGGGACGATGCTCACGACGTCGCCGTCTTTGGTCGGCGTATTTTCCTTGGCCAGGTAGCGAATATCCTCGTCGTTGACGTAAACGTTGACGAAGCTGCGCAGCTTGCCCTCTTCGGTGAAGAGGTGTTTGCGCAATTCGGAGTAAGCCGTGGTCAAACCGCCTAATGCTTCGCCAACCGTCCTGGCGCTCACATCTACCGAGTCCTTCTTCGCCGCGTAGACGCGCAACGGCGTTGGAATCATTACTTTGACCGCCATATCACTCTCCATCCCGATGTTCTGCTGAGCTAGGCACCAGCGCGTTTCCTGTCGATTTCCGTTCGCAGAGCTTCCATCTCCGCTTCGCTTGGATGAATCTGTATAGATTCAGTTTCATAGCTCGCCCGGTCGTCGTTCAAACGCCACGATGTCATCAACTCCGGCTTCCCTTCGGCCACGCTCACAATGATGTAGCTATACCACGGCCAGGCGTGATCCCGGTCATATTCACTTGGCCGTGCCGGATGGTCGGGGTGGGAATGATACCAGCCCACCACCTCCAATCCTTGCTCTTTCGCAGCTTTCTCCGCTGCCAGCACGTCTTCGGACGTCACCGAAAACCGGTTCCTGGGCGAGTCGTCTCTTCGGTTCACCAAGGGAAACAGCGACCACACTTCGCGAACTGGCTGATCGCCGGTGGAGATCGCCGTTCCATCATCTTTCCCCAGCAACGCCCCGCAACATTCATGGGGATACGTTTCCACGCCGTGCGCGCGAATCCGCGCTTCCGCATCTTTGGCAATAAGCAGTATTCTCTCGCCCATCTCTATTCGTCCCAAAAGCGTTCGTTCAAATACTTGGACGCCGAATCGGCAAAAACGGTGACAATCACCGCGCGTTCGTTCTGCGGGATGCGCGACGCGACGTTGAAGCACCCGAGCAGCGCCGCGGCCGCGCTGGGACTGACGAGCAATCCTTCTTCACGCGCGAGACGCTTTACCAGGCGGTACGATTCTTCGGTGCCGACTTCCAGATTCTCTTCCGCCAGCGTGTCGTCATAAATCGCGGGACGAATCGCCGTCTCCATGTGCTTCCAGCCTTCCAGGCCGTGGAACGGCGCGTCCGGTTGCAAACTAAAGCAGCGGATCGCCGGGTTCAATTCTTTGAGGCGCCGTGTGACGCCGACGAACGTGCCGCTCGTGCCGAGTCCCGCGACGAAATGGGTGATGCGGCCGCCGGTTTGCTCCCAAATTTCGGGAGCCGTGGTCCGATAGTGCGCTTGCCAGTTCGCCGGGTTGCCATACTGGTCGGGATAAAAGTATTTTTCGGGATTGGCGGCGACGATTTGCTGCACGCGGCGAATGGCGCCATCGGTGGCTTGGTCACCGGGGGTCATAATCAACTCCGCCCCGAACGCCGCAAGGATACGCTTGCGCTCGTGCGAAGCGCTGTCCGGCAGGCAAAGCGTAACAGGATAGCCGAGAGCGGCGCCGATCATCGCGTAAGCGATGCCGGTATTCCCGCTGGTAGCGTCCACAATGGTTTTGCCCGGGCGAAGCGCGCCGCTGGCCAAGCCAGCTTGAATCATGCCCAGCGCAGGACGATCTTTCACAGACCCACCGGGATTGAACCACTCCGCCTTGGCATAGAACTCGATGTTGGGGAATTCGCTGCCTACCTTTTCGAGGCGCAGAAGGGGCGTATTGCCGATGCAATCGAGCAAAGCCCTCCCCACACGGGCCGATTCAGCCTTGTTCTTGGGCGCGACTGCCGCGATGTGTCCTGTAGTGGCCATTCGTACTCGTTTGTAACGATTTGCCGCGCCAGCAGCTGCGCGTCAGAGAGCCGACCAATTCACTCCGAATTGGATGCGAGGCCCGCAATTCCGGATATAACCCGAGTTTACCGCAAGTTAGCCAAATCACCCTACAAGGGATAGGGAATCTCCCCCTGCGATAAGCATTAGATTTCCAATGAGGCACAGCCCGGCGGCGATAGCAGCGCTACGAGAATCGCTTCGGTCAGGATGGGAACGGGCATTTTGATGAGGACCACGGAGGAGTTGCCTCCTCTGTAGTAGCGCCCGATGCAGAGGCCACCAATCTTATATATGTCTACGATCGCAAATCTAACTGGAATACCGCCTTAAAGACGGGACGGGGCCGTTGGAGGGCCCCGCCGCTGCCTTTGGAAAAAAACGATGTGGCTATGGCGCTCGCTAGAAACTAAGATGCAACGCCATTTGCAGGAAACGCGGACTCCCAATAGTGTGCTGGATCACGCCAAGCTGACCGCCTGGAGGATTGCAGCGATAAGCAAAACCGAGACTTGGCCCTCCGCAGGACTGATCTGTCTGCCCGGCTTTCGGCATGTATTTAGGGGAACTGCTGAAAAATGGATTGAACCTCACGTCGTTATTTGGCGTGTCGAAACTAGGGTGGTTGAATACATTGAAAGCTTGTAAGTCAAACTTTAATTTAAAACGTTCAGTCAGCTTTAACTCCTTGAACACTGTCGAATCCAGGCGCGACTGAAATGGGCCGCGAAAAATATTTCGCCCTGTAGTGCCGTAGCCTGTTTCATAGAAGTCACAAACTCCAGTGATGGGATCGCAAGGGGGCACGCCGTGTGTCCCAGGGGCCAGTAGCGGGACACCGAACGCGCCCGCATTGAGAACGGGGTTGGCGGGGTTCACGCCCAGTGTACCCTGCGCACGTGGATTGGTTCCGGATACTGAACCGACTCCCCCGATGGGGATTATGGGGTTCGTGACAGCATCCTGACCGCCGCCGAAGAACTGTCCGGCAGCTCCGCCGGAAAAATCGACCACGCTGTACGGTTGTCCGCTCTCCGCCACGACAAGCCCACCGACACCCCATCCATTCACCACCTTAGAAGTGAAACCGTGCAAACTGTGCAGCGTGGGCACGGCGTATTGAAAGCTGACGGTGAAGACATGGGTGCGGTCAAAATCCGAATTGCCGTATCCCGATCTTGGGTTAGTTGGATCGTTACCGTTATAAAAAAGTTGCGCACCGCTTTCCTCGTCGAGGCTATGAGACCAGGTGTACGATCCGAAAATAGTAAGACCTCTTGCGGCACGCTTTGTCACGTTGACCTGCAACGCATTGTAGTGAGAAATTCCAATGGCTTTATTGTACTGGGAATTCGGATCGAACCCGAGAAAGGGAACACGCAACGAAGCATTTCCGGTAAGAAATCCATCCGTAATCGTCTGGACATTCTCGGCCGCCACACCCTTTATGTGATAGCCGTAGGAATAAATCTGCCCATTGACCGGGTTGGTCGGAGTCGCCACGAGAGCCTGGTTGAAGGGAATGGGAATTAACTCGTGCAGGCCATGATTTCCGACATAAGCTACGCGGAGAACCAAATCATTCTTGGGCTGCCATTGCAGATCAAGCAACCAGTTCTCCGTGTATGGCAGCTTGTTTTTCGGATCGTAGCCCGCAAATTGAAAAGGGCCGCAGAATTGAAGGTTGTTGGCGGTGCAGAAAGGCGTAGTCTGGTTGGTCAGCTGATTTGCGTTGGGCAGCAAAGAAGCAACACCGCTGAGATTGCTTGGGGGCGGTGGCGGCGCTGCTGAGCCAAACGGCACTGCAAATGTTGCGTTTGCCTGCGCGAGTAGAGGCACCACGAAGGGCTGCTCCGTCGTGACGCCAAACGGGCCGCTGATTCCCTGACCTGCGCTAGGAGAAAGTTCCGTGAAATATTCTCCGCGATCGTAATACAGGCCGAAACCTGCCCGCACAACGAAGTTTTTCAGGAAGGAAGGCGTCCATGCAGCACCAATCCGCGGGGCAAAACCCCACTGACGGCCTGTCAATGTCGAAGCGCTAACACCCTTCGTGCCAAACGTTTTGTTATTGCCTGCTACCACGAGCCCGATATTCGTAATCGTATCGGTGGAAGCGTTGTACTGATAGTCTTGCGGATAAAAATTGGTCAGAAAGCCATTTTTTTCCGAGAGTGGACCATCCCAGTCCCATCGCAAACCAAGGTTCACGGTAAGATTGGGTTTAACCCGAATATTATCCTGCGCAAATGTTCCGACCTGATTCGCGCGGTAGTACCGATTCGTTGCACCATTCAAATAGGTCGTGTTAGCCGCAGTACACCCATTTACCGGCGTACAGAGATTGCCTTGGGCGAAATCAAAGAAGTTGTCGAAGCCGACAGCGGATGTCGAGTTATTCTTGTTAAGAATGTTGAGCTGGGTGTGATCCCACTGAAAACCAAAAGACAAAGAGTGTTTACCCAGAACCCACAGGTAATTGGTGGATCCTTCAAACTGATTCTGGAACAAGCCGGCGTTCGCAAAATTCGAGGCCGCTCCAAGCCCCAGGGAATTCCCGAGGTTCTGATCGTCATTGGCGATAGTGATCCCCGGGAGCTGGTTGCTTCCGAAGATGCTAATGCCAAAATCGCTGTTCCCAAACTGTTGTTGCGTAAAAGCGAAAGCTCTCTGGCGGACAAAACCGAATCGTTGCGACCAGGTCGCGTTCGCGGATAGGATGGTCGTATTCTCCAGTGAAAACACTTGTGAACCGGAATTTAGGGTTTGGGGAAAACCCAGGGTATTGCTGATGCCAAAGGGCGAGAAAGTTGGATCGCGCTGAAAATAATACTTGGCTGCAATCCGATCCTTGGCACTCACATTGAAATCCACATTTCCGTTCAGCTGATCCGCGGAGAAACGCGTGGAAGAACCCTGAATTAGAGCGTCATACCCCTGCGCGTTGGCCAAATTCGGATCGGTAATGGTTGGTGTCGGGATCAGAAACTGCCCGTTAGGGAGTTTTGCGTTCAGCAGTTTAAAAGCTACTTGATTTATATTCGCTGCGGTTAGGCAAGGATTTGGAGGGGTCTGGCCCGGCCCGCAGGCACCATTAGGGTTTTCTGCGTTCGCGACGTTGGCGATCGCGGCCAAACTGCGGTCATTTGTCAGGCTCAATGGTACGTCCGCGCGTGAAATCGAGCTGTCGAGGTCGCTGGCTCTCTGACCCTGATAAGAAGCAAAGAAAAATAGTTTGTCTTTCACTATGGGACCACCGACTGTTACGCCGAATGTGTTTCGCTTCAGTTCCGGAACTTTTTGATCGGCGGGAATCGTCGTGTCCGAATTGCGGAAGAATGGCGCCGCGTTCCACGCACTCGTCTGGTGATACTCATAAGCACCTCCGTGAAGGCTATTGGTCCCGCTTTTCGTCTGTGAGGAGATGTGTGCGCCGCTGGTGCCTCCCTGCGACGCGTCGTACTGCGAGGTGTTCACATTTAGTTCTTCAATGGTTTCCTGCGGTGGCGAGGGGAGAGCCTGGCCGATAGCGCTGTATACAGAAGTGCTGGTTTGTATTTCGCCGCCCGCAGTGAAATTCTCGCCAGTGTTCAAAACAAAGCGATTGTCGCTTACACCGCTCGAAGACTTGCCGTTAAAGAGATTGTTGGTATTCACTCCATTGAGGTCGAAGCTGTTGCTGCTGTCGCGCTGCCCGTTCGCAAAGATATTTTGATTGCCGAGGCCGGCGTTTGTTCCTGAACCGCTGAGGAGGTCAGCATTCACGCCCGGACTGAGGAGGGCGAGTTGTGTGAAGCTTCCTGTCCCGAGAGGAGTGGCCTCGATGAGTTCCGCGTTTAACGTGTATCCGTTCGTGGTATCAGCCTGGTTCAACAAGGGAGTTGACGTGACCGTGACCTGGGAAGACACCTGTCCGGGCTGCAGTGCTCCATTGACCGTGGTCGTGTGGTTCGCTTGCACCGGAATCTGGGAGTGAACTTCAGTCCTAAAGCCGTCTTGTGAAAACGACACGGTGTAAGTCCCGATGGGAAGGTCAGCCACCGAAAACGAACCATCGGACTTTGTCGCGGCTGATTGTTCCAGCCCAGTGTCGTTATTGCGCACTTTGACTTGCGCTCCATGCACCACCCCACCGGACGCGTCCGTCACGGTGCCATTAATCGAGCCGAGAGTTTGCTGCGCGAACGAATTAGAAACCAGCAGAAGCACAACGCCAAGAAACACCAATACCGACCGCAACATCCTTGCCATGAATACACCCCTTCTCCAAAAATCGAATGTCGTTCCCTTAGAACACGCCCAATTTACAATTCAAGTACTTCCCCGTGGTATCCCCAGGTACTCGGCGAAGGGGATTATAGTGAGGCTTACTCCTTGAATGGAAGCATAATTCAAGTTTACAAAATCATTAATTTGGCCTGAAAATTTATTCAGAAAGTACCGGCAGCCGGTCAAAAAACTCCCATGGCTCTTCCGCCGACCCACTTGCTCCCGATTCCGGCGCAAGTGGAATAAGCGCAAGACCAAATTGTCCCTGGGACTTTACACGAGGCGGCAGGAATCGTACTCTAACTCCATCATGTGGAATGTCGAACAGCGCTTTGCACCCAAGGCGATCGAATCGCTCGCGGCCCTGGGATTTTCGGTCGGCAGCACCCGCGGCGTCGTCCGCGTGGAGAAATACGGCAGCGGCGCCGAGTTTCGGCAAGGCACCGACGGCCAGTATCAGATGACCATCATCCCCACCATCATGGCCAACGGCCAGTTCACCCGCCTATGGGATGCCGGCTATCAGAAATTCCTGCTAACCGACGACGGCTTGAAACTTCCTGCGCTGGCCTCGCATCTGGAAAATCTCCGCAAGTTCAATGAAGAGCTGCTCACGGCTCTTGGCGTCCCCACCTTCTACAACGAAGCGCTGGGCTCGGTGAGCCAGATCAGCGTCTACGACCGCGTTAAAGGCCGCGAAGGCGACGTCCCCGACAAAACCGTCGGCGCCCATCCCGCCACCGGCGGCCACTAGTTTTCCATTCATTTTTGCGACCGTTCGCCCTCGAACAAATTGCCGCCCCAAGCATCGTTTTTGCAAGAGTCTGCGTCTGTCTATGTGACCGCAAAATTACGGCACTGGCATTCTTAGAGTACCGGCCGAATCAGCGCATAATGGAAGACAACACAATCACCGTGAGGCCCGAGCGATGGGAAAAGTAGTTGCGCTGATGGACGACCTGTTTTTCCAGATGAAAGTACTGGAAACTGCCAAGCAGCTGGGAGTCGAGTTCAAAGTGGCGGCGAACGCTGACGTCTTAATGAGTTTGTTGGAGCAGTCGCCAAAGCTCGTCATCGTGGACTTGAATGCGCGCAGCCAGCCGATCCAAGCCGTTGAGAGAATTCGCGCCGCCAAGAGTAGCGTGCGCGTCGTCGCGTTTCTCTCGCACGTGCAAAGAGAACTTGCAGCCCAGGCGCAGGCCGCCGGCTGCGATGAAGTGATGCCACGCTCCCTTTTCACGCAGAATCTCGCCGCCATTCTGAGCGCGGCAAAGGACTGAAGTGGGTCTCGCAAGCCACAGCGCAGCGCGTAAGTTCGTTTCCCTTGCAACGACATTTTTGCTCGCAGCGGCAAGCGGCGCAGCACAGCAGTCCAATGCGGGGGCCGCAAGCGCGACATCCAACGCATCCTCCGCAACGCCGTCGCCAGATGCAGCTCTGCGCGATCTCCTCATGGCCGCGTGCTCGCAAAGTCAGAACGGCTTCTCGCGCTTTCTCACCGCGCGCAACAAAGAATCGTTTTCCCGCATGGCGCCTTCCGCCCGCGTGGCGCTGATGAAGCGATTCGTCCTTCTCGGCGAGCCGGGCAAACCGTCCGCAACCACAAATCCTTCCGGACGCCCCACGGTCCGCTGCGAAACTCCCGCAGTCACCACCGAAATGCAAATTGGAGGCGCGGACATCCGCGAGAACGTCGCGTTCCTCCCGCTCGAACTGCGCGATGCCGCGGACACCGCGGGCGAGTCGGTGCATCAGGCCAACGTCGGCTTGGTGCGCGAAAACGGCGA
>Ga0210407_10000580_pt1 | contig 40279 bp, 36 predicted proteins | sample IncBWC27MmetaG_FD_150860 | JGI IMG/M metagenome (GOLD analysis project Ga0210407, IMG submission 150860) | Forest soil microbial communities from Barre Woods Harvard Forest LTER site, Petersham, Massachusetts, United States - Inc-BW-C-27-M | ecosystem: Environmental > Terrestrial > Soil >...
ATGCGGTGATCTGCGACGCGGTCCGCTCCGCCGCGCCGAGCTTTATTTTTACGACTGCGATGCCGCCGGCGGTGGCGGCCGCTGCCGCGCAAAGCGTTGCCCATCTGAAGAACTCGGTGGCGGAACGGATCGCGCATTGGCTGCAGGTCCAGAAGACGCGCCGCGCCTTGTGCGAGGCCGGCATCCCGATGATGCCGTCGCAATCGCACATCATTCCGGTACCGGTCGGCGATCCCGCCCTCTGCCGTGAAGCATCAATTCTTCTGTTGGAGAGGTTTGGCATTTATGTCCAGCCGATCAACTATCCGACCGTGCCGCGGGGCACCGAGCGGCTCCGGATCACGCCATCCCCGTTCCATACGGATCGGCTGATCGGCGAGCTTGCCGAGGCACTATGCGAGGTTTGGAAAGGATTGGGGCTGCCGCTTGAAGCCCGGGTGGTGCCGTTCCTGCGCATCGCATTCTCGAGACGCGCCGCTTGAGCGAGAATATTCGGCCGCCGCTGAAGCAATGACGGAGATTCCTGATGGAAAGAATGACGCTTAATGTCGACACCAAAGCTGTGAAGGTCGCCGAGACCTCGTTGACCGTTTCACGCATTGGTCTTGGGACCTGGGCAATCGGTGGATGGATGTGGGGTGGTACGGATGACCAAGAGTCGGTCAACACAATTCGCGCCGCGGTCGAGCACGGCATCAACCTGATCGACACGGCTCCGGCCTATGGATTTGGCCGCTCCGAAGAAATCGTCGGCCGCGCGATTGCCGAAAGTCAGCTGCGCTCGCGCGTGGTGATCGCCACCAAGGTGGGGCTGGAATGGAAGAACGGGAAGGTCTTCCGCAATGCCAGTCGCGACCGCATCCTGCGCGAGGTCGAGGATTCTCTGCGGCGATTGCGGACCGACTACATCGATCTTTACCAGGTCCATTGGCCCGACCCGCTGGTGTCGATCGAAGAAACCGCCGAAGCGATGCAGACCCTGTTCGACCAAGGGAAGATCCGCGCCATCGGCGTGAGCAATTTCTCGGTTGCCCAGATCGAACGCTTCCGCCGCGTCGCCAAGCTGCATGTCCTGCAGCCGCCCTATAATCTGTTCGAGCGAGAAATTGAGACCGAGCTCTTACCCTATTGCCGCCAACACGGTATCGCCACGCTGACTTACGGCGCGCTGTGCCGCGGTCTGTTGTCCGGCAAATTGCAAGCGGACGCGCGCTTCCACGGTGATGATCTGCGATTGACCGACCCGAAATTCCAGTCGCCGCGCTATGCCGAATATCTTGCTGCGGTCAGGCGTCTCGACCAGCTCGCCCTAGATCATTACGGCAAGCGGGTCATCCACTTGGCGGTACGCTGGCTTCTCGACCGGGGCGTCACAACGGCGTTGTGGGGGGCGCGTCGGCCCGATCAATTGCACGCCGTCGACGAGGTTTTCGGATGGTCGCTCGACGTTGCCGCAAAGGCGGAGATTGATCGCATCTTGCGCGAAACGATCGCCGATCCGGTAGGCCCCGAGTTTATGGCGCCGGCGCCGCGCCCTGAAGTAGCGGTCTTGCAAGCAGCGCAGTAACCAGGAGGCGGTATGAAGATCGATCTTTATGGCAAGACCGCGATTGTAACCGGCTCGACCGACGGTATCGGTTTCGCCATTGCCCGTGGCCTGGCACTTTGCGGCGCGACGGTCGTCATCAACGGGCGAAAGCCGGCGGGCGTCGATCGGGCCGTGGCTGCCTTGAGGGCGGCCCTACCCGAGGCGCAGCTGCGCAGCGTGGCCACCGACCTCGCGACGGCCGCCGGTTGCGCTGCCCTAGTGGAGGCCGAGCCCTCATGTGACGTTCTCGTCAACAATGTCGGCGTCTATGGCCCGCAGGATTTCTTCGACATTCCCGACAGCGAGTGGACGCGGTATTTCGAGCTTAATGTGATGTCGGGTGTCCGGCTGTCGCGCGCCTATATGCCCGCGATGATCGAGCGCAACTGGGGTCGTGTCGTGTTCCTCTCATCGGAAGCGGGGCTGAACATTCCACCCGAAATGATCCATTACGGCTTCACCAAGACGGCGGTACTGGCTATTGCACGAGGGCTCGCCAAGCGTGCCGCCGGAACCGGTGTCACGGTGAATTCGGTGCTCCCCGGGCCGACATTTTCGGAAGGTCTCGAAGACATGCTGAGGAGCACGGCGGATAGCACTGGCCAGTCGATAGAACAGGCCGCGCAGGCATTCGTCGAGGCCGCCATGCCATCTTCCATTATCAGGCGCGTGGCTACGCCCGAAGAGGTGGCCAACATGGTGGTCTACGCCGTCTCGCCGCAGGCATCAGCGACGACCGGTGCCGCATTGCGGGTCGATGGCGGGGTCGTCGACACGATCGCCTGATCCTGTCAACTGTTGTTCGAGGAAATAAACATGTCCGCGAAGAAGATCCTGTTTCTCGTCGGCGACTTCGCCGAGGATTACGAGGTCATGGTGCCGTTTCAGGCGCTCACGATGGTCGGGCACGTGGTTCATGCGGTGTGCCCTAACAAAAAGGCCGGTGAAAAGATCAAGACGGCAATTCATGATTTCGAGGGCGATCAGACATACACGGAAAAGCCGGGGCACAATTTCGTATTGAACGCCAGTTTCGCCGAGGTCAAGGCGGGGGCCTACGACGCCCTGATGATCGCCGGCGGTCGGGCACCGGAATACCTTCGGCTCGACAACCGTCTGATTGCAATTGTTCGCTCGTTCGCCGCAGAGAAGAAGCCGATTGCCGCGATCTGCCATGCGGCACAGATCCTCGCCGCGGCCGATGTAATCCGCGGACGGCGAGTGTCGGGCTATGCCGCCTGTGCGCCGGAAGTGCGCCTGGCAGGTGGGGAGTATGTCGAGACCCCGCCCGACGGCGCCATCCGCCACGGCAATCTAGTCACCGGCTTTGCCTGGCCGGCCCACCCGCAGTTTCTGGCGCTGTTCCTCGAAGTGCTCGGCACACGCATCTTGTTATAGCTGCAGGAGAACCCGAGAATGGCTGAGAACCCCGTAGTTCCGTTTGATTTCGGGTTGAGTTCGACCCGGCGCAGCCTCCTGCTTGCTCCACTGTTCGCTGCCCTGCCGCTCGGCTTGTCCGCCGGTAGTGCCAAGGCGATCAACCCCTCCGAAACGCAGGTAACTCTGCCCGACCAGATCAAATGGACGGCGTGGACCGGCGGGCCGCCGCACAGCGCTGAAATCGCGACGCTCTTCGGCGGATTGGATAAGCCCGGCGAATATGTCGTGTTGATGAAATGGTACCCGGGCTATATGAGCGCCCCGCACACTTATGTGACCGATCGGCTTTGTCTGGTGCTCTCGGGCACGTGGTGGGTGAACAGCGGCGCCGATTTCGACCCGAACGCCACCGTTCCGGTACCGGCCGGGGGCTTCGTCAGAAGGGTCGCCCATACGCCGCACTACGACGGCGTCAAGAAAGGCGCGCAGGAGCCGGTCGTGATCGGAATTTTTGGCATGGCCCCTGTCGAGCTCAAATTGGTCGATCCAAGCAAGCCGGCATGGCGCTACGCATGACGCTTCTCGTCACAGAGCATCAGAAGGCTCTTCCGTAGATCGCGGAGGCGGCTGCAGCTGCGGTGAAATAGCACAACATGACCGATGCGGCGACGGAGCGGCGGTCGGCAAAAATCGACCGGCCGCTAGGTTTCCGACGCCGCGATATCAGCCCGCGCCGCCGTCGGTTTTCTGTCGCCGGCGCGAAGTGGCCGCTCGATCCGCAGGACTTCGGACAGCGAGCGTCCTATTGACCGATGCCATGCGTTGTGTCATACGCAATTGCTTATTGATACTGGATGCCGATCGGAGATAGCAATGGCACGCGGCGCCGTCACCTGATCTCGACCTGATAAAACAGGTAGAACAGGTGCAGCCTCTCGCCCCCGATCAGCGTTTCGGAGCGTGCCAGCATAATAGGATCGCCTGCTTGCACACCACATCAGGGAGAAGGAACATCGGATCTCGACATCCAAGGTCGTGCGGCGGCTCACGCTGATGACCGGCGCGGAGTCATTGGTCGCACAACCCGGCTCGGCCGCGCGTTGGGTCGATTACACATCCGGCGTTCTCCAGGCGGCGCGTCCGCCGCTGCTCTTTGGCCTGCGGCTGTGGGCTTCGGTGTGTCTGGCGCTCTATGTCGCGTTCTGGCTCGAGCTCGACAACGCGTTCTGGGCCGGCACCACGGCGGCAATCGTCTGTCAACCGCATCTTGGGGCTTCGCTGCGCAAGGGGTGGTTTCGGATGATCGGCACCCTCGTGGGGGCCGTTGCGGTCGTGGTGCTGACTGCGTGCTTTCCGCAAGACCGGGGCCCATTTCTCGTGGGCCTGGCGCTGTGGGGTGCCGGGTGCGCTCTCGTCGCCACCTTGCTGCGAAATTTCGCCGCCTATTCGGCGGCGCTCGCCGGCTATACGGTCGCGATCATCGCGAGTGACCAGCTCGGCGCGACCGGCGGCCCGAACGGTCAGGCCTTCATGCTCGCGGTGTTCCGCGCCAGCGAAATCAGCATTGGCATCGTCTGTGCCGGCGTCGTTCTCGCCAGCACGGATATGGGTGGTGCCCGGCGTCGGGTCGCCACGCTGTTTGCCGCCATTTCCGCTGAAATTACTGGCCGGTTCACCGGCATGTTGACGCTCGCCGGGCCCGATTTTCCGGAGACGCAGCCGGTTCGGCAAGAGCTCGTCCGCCGCGTCGTCGCGCTCGACCCCGTCATCGACGAGGCGTTGGGCGAGTCGTCCCAACTGCGCTATCATTCGCCGGTGTTGCAGAGGGCGGTGGACGGCTTGTTGGCTGCCCTAGCCGGCTGGCGCACGGTGGCGGTTCGCCTCGTCCGGGTTTCGCACGAGCAGGCGCGACAAGAGGCGAACGCCGTTCTGCAGGCCGTGCCGCCGGGGCTGCGATCAGCTTCAGTTCAGGGCGAGCCGGCACGCTGGATAGACGACCCCGTCGGCCTGCGCCTGATTTGTGAGGCGGCAGTAAGGAGGTTGATCGCCCTGCCGGCAGCCACGCCGTCGCTGCGGCTGCTCTCCGATCAAACTGCGGAAGCGCTGGCCGGCATTTCGCAGGCCCTCAATGGGCTGGCTTTGCTCGTCGACGATCCCGCTGGACCCGTTCCTCGTCGGGGCGGCGTCCATCTCCGCGTGCCCGATTGGCTTCCTTCTCTGGTCAACGCGGGGCGCGCTTTCGTCGTGATCGGTGCCGTCGAACTCTTTTGGATCATCACCGAATGGCCGAACGGCGCGGGGGCTATCACTTTTGCCGCGATCGGCGCCATCCTGTTCGCGCCGCGAGCGGACCAGGCTTACGCTACGGTCATAGGGTTTATGGTAGGGACCAGCCTCACCGCAGCTTTCGCGGCGATCATTGCATTTGCGGTGCTGCCAAACTCGGAGACCTTTGCCGCCTTCAGCCTCGCGATCGGCCTTGTCTTGGTTCCCGCCGGCGCCGGGATGGCCCAGCCCTGGCAGACGGCGATGTTTACGGCCATGGCGGCAAATTTCGTGCCGCTGCTCGCGCCCTCGAACCCGATGATCTACGACACAGTCCAGTTCTACAACGCCGCGATCGCGATCGTCGCAGGCGTGGGCGCCGCGGCGGTTTCGTTTCGCTTGATGCCGCCGTTGTCGCCGGCGTTCCGGACACGCCGGTTATTGGCGCTGACTTTGCGCGATCTGCGCCGGCTCGCAACGGGTCCGATCCCGCGGACGCCCGACGATTGGGAAGGCCGCATGTGCGGCCGGTTCGCAGTATTGCCAGACGAAGCCCAGCCGCTACAGCGCTCGCAGCTGTTGGCCGCACTGTCCGTGGGTACCGAGATTATCCAGCTTCGCCGTATTGCTCGCCGCTTGGATCTGGGTTCCGAACTCGACGTGGCGCTCGCAGCCGTGGCGGAAGGGAACAGCGCGGTGGCGACTACCCGCCTAGCCGTCCTCGACCGCGTTCTCGCATCACTCCCTGGCGCCGGCACAGGAGCGCAGGCCGCTCTCCGGGCGCGTGGAGGCGTTCTCGCGGTGTCCGAGGCGCTCACCCAACATGCTTCGTATTTCGACGCAGCAGCGCCCGGGTGAGGTTCACCGAGATCAACCGGTTCGGGCGAATGCCGTCCCGATCTCGACGATGGGCTAGTATCGGCTTATGAGCGGGGCCGGGCCCTGGGCGGGCGATTCGCCACGGCGATCGAGCGTGATTTTCGACCCCAGGTGGACGGCCGATGCAGCAAGGGCCGCGGGCCCCCCGCTGCTCTTCGGTCTGCGCCTGTGGGCCTCGGTCTGCCTAGCGCTCTATGTCGCGTTCTGGCTCGAGCTCGACAACGCTTTCTGGGCCGGCACGTCGGCAGCGGTTGTTTGCCAGCCGCGTCTGGGCGCCTCATTGCGCAAGGGCTGGTTCCGCATGATCGGCACCGTGGTCGGCGCTGTGGCGATCGTGGTGCTGACCGCGTGCTTCCCGCAGGACCGCGGCACCTTTATGGTGAGCCTCGCACTGTGGGGGGCCGCGTGCGCGCTCGTCGCCACGCTGCTGCGGAACTTCGCGGCGTATTCGGCTTCACTTGCCGGCTACACCGCCGCGATCGTCGCGAGCGACCAGCTTGGTGCGACCGGGGGTCTGAACGGGCAGGCCTTCCTACTCGCGGTGACCCGCGCCAGCGAGATCTGCATCGGCATCGTTTGCGCCGGCGTCGTGCTTGCCGGAACCGATCTCGGCGGCGCCCGGCGCCGGCTGGCCGCCCTGTTCGCCGCCATCTCCGCCGAGATCACCGGACGGTTTACCGGGACCTTGTTGCTGGCCGGGCCAGACATGCCGGAAACGCAGCCGGTGCGGCGGGAGCTCATCCGGCGGGTCACCGCGCTCGATCCGGTCATCGACGAGGCAATCGGGGAATCCTCCCGACTGCGCTATCATTCGCCGGTCTTGCAGATGGCGGTCGACGGTTGGTTCGCCGCCCTGGCCGCTTGGCGAACGGTGGCGGTTCACCTCGCAGGGTTGCCTCATGAAGAGGCTCGGCGGGACGCGGAATCCGTCCTGCGAACGCTCCCGCAGGAGTTGCGAGCGGCGCCGGTGCAAGGCGAGCCGACCCGCTGGATTGCCGACCCCACCCGTCTGCGCCAGATGTGCGAGGCCGCGGTGCGGGCGCTGATCGCCCTGCCCGCCGGGACGCCATCGCTCCGCCTGCTTGCAGACCATACGGCTGAGGCTCTCGCCGGCATTTCGCATGCGCTCAACGGGCTGGCGCTACTTGTTGGCGATCCCGCTCGCCCCCTTCCTCGCCAACGCCGTCTCCTGCTTCGTGTGCCCGATTGGCTGCCTTCTCTCGTCAATGCGGGGCGCGCGTTCGTCACGATCGGTGCCGCCGAGCTCTTCTGGATCATCACCGCATGGCCGAGCGGGGCGGAGGCCATCGCCTTCGCCGCGATCGTTGTCATCCTGTTCTCGCCGAGAGCCGATCAGGCTGGCACCGACGCGATGAGCTTTATGATCGGCATCGGCCTGGCCGCCGCTTTCGCAGCAATCATCGAATTCGCGGTACTGCCGGGGCTGGAGACCTTTGCCGCCTTCAGCATCGCGATTGGCCTTGTCCTGGTGCCCGCCGGGGCGCTGAGCGCCCAGCCATGGCAGAGGGCGATGTTTACGGCCATTGCGGGTATAGGCTTCTGTAGGCTGCTCGCGCCGGCGAACCCGATGAGCTACGACACCCAGGAATTCTATAACTCGGCGTTGGCGGTCGTCGCAGGAGTGGGCACCGCCGCCCTCGCGTTTCGCTTGGTGCCGCCGCTGTCGCCGGCGTTCCGCACCCGCCGGCTCCTGGCTCTCACCCTGCGGGATCTGCAGCGCCTTGCGGTGGGCCCGATCCCCAGGACGCCGGACGATTGGGAGGGCCGCATGTACGGCCGCCTCTCGGTATTACCGGACGCGGCCGAGCCGTTGCAGCGCTCGCAGCTCGTGGCGGCACTTTCGGTGGGTATCGAAATTATCCAGCTTCGCCAGATCACCCGCCGGCTGGGTCTGGAGCCCGAGCTCGATGTAGCGCTCAAGGCCATGGCGCGGGGGGACAGCGCGATCGCGACGGCCCGCCTCCCCCAACTCGACGAAGCCCTCGCCTCTCGTCCGGGCGCCGCTGCTCTGCGGGCGCGCGCCAGCATTCTTGCAATGTCGGAGGCGCTCACCCAACATGCCGCCTACTTCGACGCAGGAGCGCCCGGGTGAGGTTCACCGAGCTCAACCTGTTCGGCGTGTATGTCGCGCCGATCTCGGTGATGATGGTCGCCGCGTGGGTGGCGACAATTGGGCTGCGGCGGTTCGCCGCCCGGTTCGGCCTGTTGCGCTATGTGTGGCACCCCGCTGTGTTCGTGTTCGCCGTTTACATGATCGTGCTCTCGTCGATGGTCCTCGCCGTCGCGCGCTGAATTCGCCATGTCTGAGGTCGAAACCAAAGCGAAGCGCGAAGCGGCGACAGACAGTCCCGCCGCCGTCTGGTCGCCTGAGCCGACGCCTCGCGAAACGCCCAGGCGGCGCCTGCGGATCCTGCCGCTGCTGATCACGTTGGCGACGATCGCGGTCGCCGTCGCCCTCGGATGGGCGATGTGGGACGCCTATATGGGGGCGCCATGGACGCGTGACGGCACGGTGCGCGCCTATGTCGTGACGATGGCGCCCGAGGTGGCTGGGCGCATCGTCGAGCTGCCGGTCGCCGACAACCAATTCGTGCACAAGGGCGACCTCTTGATGGTCATCGACCCGACCAACTTCAAGATCGCCGTAAGCCTCGCCGAGGCGGCTGTGCAGCAGGCCCAGGCCAACGCGCAGAACGCCGAGAGAGAGTCAAAGCGCCGGCAGCAGTTGACCGATCTTGCCGCCACGACCGAGGAAAAGCAGACCTTTGCGACCACCGCACTCGCCACCCAAGCCCAATATCAGCAGGCCGTCGCCAATCTGGACCAGGCGCGGGTCAACCTGCAGCGCACGGAGATCCGTTCTCCGGTCAACGGCTATGTGACTAACCTGCTGGCGCAGCTCGGCGACTACGCCAATGTCGGGCAGAATGAAATCTCTCTCGTCGACGCCGACTCGTTCTGGGTCGATGGCTACTTCGAGGAGACCAATCTCGAGCCGATCCAGGTGGGCGACCCGGCCAGCGTCAAGCTGATGGGATACAGCCAGATCGTCCGCGGCCATGTCGGCAGCATCGCCCGCGGCATCAATGTCGCGAATGCGGCACCCAACGGGCAGGGGCTCGCCACGGTCAACCCGATCTTCACTTGGGTGCGCCTGGCGCAGCGCATCCCGGTGCGCATCCACATCGATCAGGTCCCGGAGGGCGTGGTCCTGGCCGCCGGGATGACCGCCACCGTGCAGATCGATCCTCAACCCCGGCCCCCTGGAAAGTAAGGCTATCGAACTTTTCCGAATGTTTAAGGTTTTCCCAATAAGTGTACGGGTTCGGATGTTGCGATTCTGGTTTGGACGATGTCAGCCTTTTTATTCAGCCGATCGTCGCGCCGTACGCAAGGGAACGACATAAGCTCCGGAAACTGCTACCGTCGCCAGCTCGGCAATCATCTCGCCGCGACCGCAACGGTGCTCGAGTTGCTTTCCGATCTCGTAGGGATCCCGCATGTCCGCTTCGCCCTCACGATCGACGGGTCGACGGCGAGGCTGTCGGAAGGCGACACGCGGGTGTTGGCCCTTCAAACTTTCCTCGATACCTATCGCGAGCGTGTCGCGCCGGAACCCCGACCTGATCCAGTCGTCATCACCGACAGTGCGACCGTGATCCGATTGCTGCCGAGACGACTAGCGACCTGATCGCCGGAGTGGAGGCGTAGGGCCTCAACCAAGCCTCAGGCCAGCTTGGCGGCGCAACTCATTCGTGGAAGCGACGCAGTGCGATCACCGCGTTCAAGCCGCCGAAGGCGAAGGAGTTGGATATGGCGGCCTCGATCGGGAGGTCGCGTGCTTCGTTGGGCACGTAATCGAGGTCGCAGGCGGGGTCTGCCTCAAGGAAATTGGCCGTCGGAGGTGCCACAGCGTGGTCAATGGCGAGTGCCGTGACCAAGGCTTCAAGAGCGCCTGCCGCGCCGAGGGAATGCCCCAAGACCGCCTTGCTCGATGAGACAGCCAGACGATGGGCATGATCGCCAAAGACCCGGTGCAGCGCCTCGGTCTCGACGACGTCATTGACCGTCGTCCCGGTGCCATGAGCATTCACATAATCGACCATGTCCGGTTCCAATCGAGCATCGCGCAAAGCGGCTCTCATGGCGCGCGCTGCTCCGTTCGCATCGGGCAGGGTGATGTCGCCGGCATCGGCCGACATCCCGAAGCCGACGATTTCGGCGTAGATCCGCGCGCCGCGCACCCGCGCGCCCTCCAGCGCCTCGAGCACGATAATGGCTGCTCCCTCTCCCAGCACCATGCCGCTGCGTTCGCGCGAGAACGGGCGACAGGTATCGGCGCTCATCACGCGCAAAGCCTCCCACGCCTTTAGCGTGCCGAGGGTGAGGCAGGCCTCGCTTCCACCGGAAACCGCGATCTCGACATCCCCGTCGCGGACCATACGAAAGGCTTGACCAAGCGCATGTGTTGCGGAGGCGCACGCACTCGCGACTGCAAAGGCGGGGCCGCCGAGGCGCAAATCCATCGACACGTGAGATGCCGCAGCATTCAGCATCAGGCGCGGTATGGTGAACGGATGCAAGCGGGTTGCGTTAGCGCCGTAAAGGCGTTTGTAGGACTCGTCCAGAGTCGTCTGTCCGCCGACGCCCGATCCGATGATCGTCGCGGTGGTCAGCCCGCACTGCTCTTCGAGGCCCGCGTCGGCAATCGCTTGTCGCGCCGCCACCACGGCGAATTGGGAAAAGCGATCCATCAACGACAATGTCTTCGCGTCGAAGTGGGCTGATGGATCGAAATCGGCAACCTCCGCCGCAATTTTCGAGGTCAACTGCTCGGCCGGGACCAGCGTTATCGGCCTTATCGCGGAATCGCCGGCCACGATCGGTGGCCAGAAGTCGCTTAAACTCTGACCGGCAGGCGAGACGACCCCAAGACCGGTGATGACGACCCGCGGCACGGCGCCGTTAACCCGACTGAACCAAGCGTCGGACAGCCGAGACGACATCGTCGACCGTCTTGAAGGCCGGCCCCGTACTATTATTCGCGTTGAACGGGATTTCGATGTTGAAGCGCTCTTCTAGATCGAACGCTATCTCGATAACGTCCAGCGATTCGAGACCTAGCTCATCGAGTGTCGAACCGAGGGTCACGGGCGCAGGCGCTGCCGACCGGACGCGCTTGGCGATCATGCCAATGATCTCATTCTCCATCGTCGACATCAGAGCATCTCCGAAACGGTTCCCAGCTCAAAGATCATGCTTTCCGCGGCAAGTCCCGGACCAAAGGCCATTGCTCATCCGAGCCCCAATGCCGATTTCGTGCGGAGCATGCTCTTCAGCACAAGCATGATTGTGGCCGACGACATGTTGCCAAAGCAGCGGAGCACTTCCCGTAAATGGCGCAGCGCATCTTCGTTCAATCCAAGAACCTCACTGAGCGCATCGAGAATGGAGCGTCCGGGCAGGTGCAAGGCCCGGAGAGACATACCCTCTAAGCACTGGCCCCCGACGATCGCCGGAAGGCGGCCGGGTATCTCCCGTGCCAGAGTGAGCGGAAGTTGCCCCGACAGCGGCATTTGGAACCCGAAGGTTCCGATATGCCAAGCCATCTTGAACGCGTCCAATCCCAAAATCGTAAAGCGCATTTTTTCGCCAACGCAAAAGCATGCTCTTTAAAAACCGCATGGAGCAGCCTGGCTCGTTCCCCGTAAGAAGCGAGCCCGCGTACTCGACAAAGTCGTCGTGCACGTCAAATGCCGGAACAGCGGTGCCGATCCGGTTGATGAAGCTAGCTACCACGCGGCCTCTCCCCAGAGCCCGAAAAGTTCGTCCCCGCAATGCCTGTCTGGCTCATGGAGCACGGCGTTCGACAACCTCCATATCACAGCGTGGGCGCAGCGTCATCGACGCCATAGGCTCGACAGGCGGACAGGTGCGAAACTACGGGATAATTTGCGGCCACCCGAACCCATCGACCGGATTTTGCAAACGGAGGAGGCGTCCCTCATAACGCATCTTTTTTTTGCTGACGGCACCGTCATTATGAGCGATCGAAATTTTGCGAAGTTGTTGGCCGGCGGACCGAGCCTCGCCGGCATGTATCGCCAGGCCGGGACCAATGTAGGCCGGATTCTCGCCTGCCGACGATCTTTTCCCCGGCGCGGGAGGTCAGAGCGGGGGGTGATGTCCTACGGCGTCGATCCCGCCGATAGCTTTCGGCACGCTCGGTCTGACGGTCCCGCGCTTGCTTCTCGCCCGCGCCAATGAGGGCATCAATGAGCGGCTCGCGATGCGGGCGCGCATCGTTGCTTTCACATCGCGCACGCAGACTGCGCGGGCTTTTCGGCGCATTCCTGCTTGGCGATGTAGAAATTGCCGTCGTTGCCGCGGGTGATGTCGTTCGGCCCGCCCATACCGGCCCGCGCCGAGGAAGTCGCCGGCGGCCGAGAATATCTGGATGCGCTCGTTAGCCCGATCGGCCGTGCAGAGCTTGCCGTCAGCGCCGATCGCGATACTGTGAGGCAGGTGGAAGTCGCCCTCGGCCTTGCCCGGTATACCCCTCGACCTGACGAGAAGCGCCAACAGCTCGCACCGTTATCCGGTGCGAGCCGCTAAGCTGTTCCTCGCGCCCGCGGCGGCTGGCGCCTTGCCGTCAAGCGGCGGGCTTGCGGCCTGCAGCAGCGTCGAGTTCCCGAATCTGCCGGGCGGCACGGGCCAGGTCGGCGTCATCCACCAGCGACGCCGCATCCCTCTCTTCGGCCTGTGAGAGCAGCCCGCGGAACCGCAACGGCTTTTCGAAGAACGCGAGCGCGATTTCGAGCGGCTTCTGCCCCTCGTCGACCCAAAGGGGAAGCTGCTTGCCACGCAGGCTCGGACGGATGTGATAGTGGCTACCGACGCTGAAGGGATCGAAGCGGAGCGCTTGCTCCCGCTTGCCCGCGACGGCGACCACGATCGAGGGCCGTTTGACGCCATCCGCCTCCCGGCCGAGCAATTGCCGGTTGGGGTGGAACATTATATGCAGATGCGGCCCGCCATTGATTTGGTGCCATCCATCGCCGTCCTCCGGCATGGTCTGCTGCATCCGCTGTGGCTGTGGCTGTTCCGACTTCATTCCCGTCTCCTCTCACTTGATGTGCATCTCCGGCACGCCGTGTGTGCGGATGCACCGAGCCCCGAACACCCGCGGGCCCAACGTCGGCATGACGATCGCCGGGGGTTCCGTGCTCTCGTGACCGTATCATAGCCAGCTCGCGCCCGCCATGCAGCCAAGCCAAGCTGCGCGGGATTGGCAAGCCGCGGCGTTCTCACTAGACTTGCTGGTTAAGAATTTGGGCGCGACGTAAGCGGCGTTTTTGGTGCCACCTTCTGTATCGGAGGCCTCCATGCACGACTGGCCTTGCGCGACCCCCGACGCGCCACTCGGTCCCGCATCTAATGCGCGGCACCGGCCTCGCCACTCGCGCTTGCTTCGCGGGCTGGTCGTATGCGCCGCGGTGGTGGTCGCTTCCTGTCGCCAGGTCGGCGTGCTAGATCCGCAGGGGCCGATCGCGGCGCAGGAGCTGCTCCTGCTGATCAACTCGACAGCGATCATGCTCGTCGTCGTGGTTCCGGTGGTCCTGGCGACCTTGGCGTTCGCCTGGTGGTACCGGTCGTCAAACCTCCGCGCCAGCCGCAGCTCGGACGAGTCCTATGAAGGGCGTCTCGAGTTCGTCCTCTGGTCGATCCCGGCGCTGATCGTGATCCTCTTGGGCGGGGTCATCTGGATCGGTTCCCATCAGCTGGATCCACGGGCGCCGATTCCGGCGAATGCGAACCCACTGCGGGTCGACGTTGTGGCGCTCGATTGGAAATGGCTGTTCATCTACCCCGATCAGGGCATCGCCACGGTCAATCAGCTGGTCGTGCCGGCCGGCACCCCGGTCAAATTCCGGCTCACCTCGGCGACGGTGATGAATTCGTTCTTCATCCCGCAGCTCGGCAGCCAGATCTACACGATGGGCGGCATGACCACTCACCTCAACCTGCTCGCGGATAAGCCGGGCGAATATCCGGGCTTCTCGGCAAATTTCAGCGGCGACGGCTTTGCCGAGATGCGGTTTATCGCCAAGGCGGTATCGGCCGGCGATTTCAACGCCTGGGTCACGCAGGTGCGCGCGGCCGGGTCTGCGCTCGACGATGCCGGCTACGCCGCATTGGCAAAGCCGAGCATAGCCGTGCCGCCGGGGACCTATCGCTCTGTCGAGCCCAACATGTTCGAGCGCGTCATCGACCAGACGGTTTCGGGTTCCGAAAAGGCGGGCGCCGGCGCGGCCTGGTGTCCGCCGGTACAACAGGCTGGGGGTTGACATGCTGGGCAGACTCACCTGGGCGGCAATTCCTCTCGACCAGCCGCTCCCGCTTTATGCCATGGGAGTGGTCGTCCTCGGTATTCTGGCCGTGCTCGCGATCGTCACCGTAAAGGGTTGGTGGCCCTATCTGTGGCGCGAGTGGTTGACCAGCGTCGACCATAAGCGGATCGGCGTGATGTATTTCGCTCTGGGACTGGTCATGCTGCTGCGCGGCTATTCCGACGCGATCATGATGCGCTCGCAGCAGGCGATCGCAGTCGGTGACGCCCAGGGATACCTGCCTCCCGATCACTACGACCAGATCTTCTCCGCGCACGGCACGATCATGATTTTTTTCGTGGCGATGCCGCTCGTCATCGGACTGATGAACTTTGCCGTGCCATTGCAGCTCGGCGTGCGCGACGTCGCCTTTCCCGTGCTCAACTCGGTCAGCTTTTGGCTCACGGCATCGGGCGCGCTGCTGATCAACGTGTCGCTCGTGATCGGCAGTTTCGCGCGCACGGGTTGGATGGGCTACCCGCCGTTGTCCGAGCTCGCCTTTTCGCCCGATGAGGGTGTCGACTATTACCTCTGGTCATTGCAGATCTCGGGTATCGGCACCTTGCTCACCGGCGTCAATTTCGTCACCACGATCCTCAAATTGCGCGCCCCCGGCATGACCTATTTCCGCATGCCGGTATTCTGCTGGACCGCACTCGCCGCAAATCTGTTGATCGTTGCCGCCTTCCCGATCCTGACCGCGACTTTCGTGATGCTGCTGCTCGACCGTTACCTCGGCATGCATTTCTTTACCAATAACGCCGGCGGCAACCAGATGATGTATGTCAATCTGTTCTGGGCGTGGGGCCATCCTGAAGTCTACATCCTGATCCTGCCGGTGTTCGGTGTCTTCTCCGAGGTGGTCGCGACGTTTTCCGGCAAGGGGCTGTTCAGCTACCGCTCGATGGTTCTCGCGACCTTAGGGATCTGCATCCTCTCTTTCATGGTTTGGCTGCATCACTTCTTCACAATGGGGGCGGGCGCCGACGTCAACGCCTTCTTTGGCATCATGTCGTCGATCATCGCGGTGCCGACCGGCGTCAAAGTCTTCAACTGGCTGTTCACAATGTTCCGCGGTCGCATCGTGTTCAAGACCCCGATGCTGTTTGCGATTGGGTTCATCATCACCTTCGTCATTGGCGGCCTGACCGGCGTGTTGCTGGCGGTTCCGCCGGTCGACTTCGTGCTCCACAACAGCGTCTTCCTGGTCGCCCATTTTCACAATGTGATTATTGGCGGCGTGGTATTCGGCGTACTGGCGGGATACAATTATTGGTTCCCGAAGGCGTTCGGATTCACTCTCGACGAACGGTTCGGCAAGGCCAGCTTCTGGTGCTGGCTCATCGGCTTCTATCTTGCCTTCATGCCGCTCTATGTACTCGGTCTACATGGCATGACCCGGCGTCTGCAACATATCTCCGACCCGAGCTGGCAGCCGCTGCTGCTGGTCGCCGAGCTTGGCGCCGTCGTCATTTTTCTCGGCATCCTCTGCCAGGCAGCACAGCTCTATGTCAGCATTCGCACGCGCGAGCAGCGGCTCGACCTGACCGGTGACCCGTGGAACGGCCGAACCCTGGAATGGTCAACTTCGTCGCCGCCGCCGGCCTACAACTTCGCCGTGTTGCCCCGAGTCGAGACGATCGACGCGTTCTGGGAGATCAAGCGCAGAGGACTGACCCCGGTCGAACCGGTCTACGAACCGATCGAAATGCCGCGCAACAGCCCCACCGGCTTTATTATCGCCTTCTTCGCGGTGGTTACCGGCTTTGCCCTGATTTGGTTCATCTGGTGGATCGTAATCCTCGGCCTCCTCGCCGCCGCAGTGACGGTCCTCGTATCCGGCTGGAGCGACACCCGCGAGCACGAAATCTCGGCAACCGAACTTGCGCGACTGGAACAGGCTCGGCTCGGCCTGGGGCGGCCCGCATGACGATCGCGACAATAGACACAGTTCCGACCGCAGTTCCAACCGAGCTCGCGCGCGGACGTGGCGGCGGCGGGCCGGCCCCGAAACGCATCGTCGTCGCCTATGGGTTCTGGATCTTCATCCTCAGCGACATCGTCATGTTTTCGGGGATGTTCGCAGCCTATGCGGTCCTGTCGGGGAATACCGCCCGCGGACCGACCGGGCGCGAGCTGTTCGATCTCCGAAATGTCTTCATCGAGACGATGTGTCTGTTGTTCTCGAGCTATACATGCGGGCTCGGGGCATTGTCCGCCGAACGGCGGCAGTCGGGCCGCTTCCTGATTTTCGCTGCCCTCACATTTGTGCTGGGCGCGGCCTTTCTTGTCATCGAGTGCTCGGAATTTGCCGGCATGGTGGGGAAGGGCGCCGGGCCCTCGCGCAGCGGCTTTCTATCCAGCTTCTTCACCTTGGTCGGCACGCACGGGGTGCATGTCACCGGCGGGCTGCTCTGGCTCATCTATCTGGTGGCGCAGGTCGTCGCCAAGGGCTTGCGGGCCGCCGTGCTCCGGCGCCTGTTGTGCTGGAGTCTGTTCTGGCACGCGCTCGACATCGTCTGGGTCGGGGTGTTCACGTTGGTCTATCTGATGGGAGACTTCCGGTGATGGACAGTCGCGATCGCGTATTCGACGACCGCACGCCGGGAGTCGAAGAATATGAGCCGACGGCCAGCGTTCTGTCCTACACGGCGGGGCTCGGGCTCGCGATCCTCGCGACGATCGCCTCCTTCATCGTGTCACAAACCAATTTGCTGTGGCCCCCGGGCATCCCGGTCGGGCTGGTCGTGCTCGCCTTCGCGCAGATCGGCGTTCACCTCGTCTTCTTTCTGCACCTCGGCAGCGCGCCCGATAACACGAACAATATCCTGGCCCTCGCCTTTGGCATGTTGATCGTCTTTCTCGTCATCACCGGATCGATCTGGATCGTCGCCAACCTCAACGCCAACATGATGCCGATGTGAGTGACCATGCCGCGCTGACCTCGAGCAGCGAGCCGCTCAGGTCTGGAGGTCGTCGGCTTTCTTGTTGAGTGAGGCGATCAGGGCATCGATGCCACCGCTGCGCAGCAATGCGGAGAACTCCGAGCGCCGCGTCGCCAGCTCGCTGATCGCACTGTCGAGATAGACGTCGCGGATCTGCCAAGCAATGTCGTTGTCGTGCAGCACGAAATTGATCGATACCGGCTCGCCATTCGCTTTGATGATCCGCGTTTTGACCATCATGCCGCGTTTGATCTTCTGCTCACCGAGAAACTCGAACCGTTCGCCTGAATACCCGTCGAACCGCGTGGCATAGACGGCGGTCGTGTAGCGGCCGTAGGCTTGTGCGACGCGCCGCTTCTGGTCACTCGACAGCTTGGCCCAGGACGGCCCGGTCGACAGCCGCGCCATGAACGGCAAGTCAAACGCGCCGAGCACGATCGGCTCGAGCTTCTGGTAGCGGCCCTTCGCTCCTAACGTCGTGGCATGCTGCATCACATCGAGCAGTTGGCCGCAGAACTGTCGTATCACCTCCGTCGGGCCCGGCGTTGCCTGTGCCGCGATCGGGAAAAGGACGACCAGCCAGCCACTCAAAACAAACCCACAGATGGCAAGCTTGGGAAACCGATATTCCTGGCAGCGCAGCATGGTCACTCCCCTCGAGAGCCAAATCGACCATGACATAGCCACAGCCGGTGCGGCTCGTCGAGAGGGCAGCTCGACGCGCTAGGAGCAGCCGTGCCTGCGCAACAATTCGATCAACTCGTCGAGGCTGCGCCACTCTTCGCAGCGGTCGACCGCTTCTTCGACGCGAGAGGCTCCCTCGGGCGTCAGCACGACACAGGCAAGCTGATGAAATTTTGCCCTGATCTCGGCTTCGGCAAAGGGCCGCTGGAAATCGCCGCGATAGCTGTCGCCGGTCCGCGTCACCTGACGGCCGTCGCTCAGGGTCACGCTGACCCGCGCCGGCCGCAGCCGCGGCGCCACCGCGCTCATCGCCGGATCCTCGGTGACATGAACACGGTGACGCAACGCCGCGATGGTGGGATCCTGCAGAGCAGCATCGTCGAGCTCGCCGAAACCGGCACCTCCCCTGACGACCATCACCGCGGCGGCATGGGGCAGCGAATATTTCGAGGCGAAATAATTCGGCGGGTCGGGGTTGCGCATCACCGAGGCGAAGCGATAGGTCGCGATGTCGATGCGCTCGACCTGCTCGGGCGACGGGCGCAACTCCGCAAGGGCCTCGCGCAGGCAATCGAGCGCTGAGTGGATCGGGTTGCAGCAGGCGTAGAGGCGGAAGTAGTTGCGGGTGATCTCCCAGCGCGTGCCGAGCTCGTCGAGGAGGCCCTCAGGTGTGAAGCCGCCGCCGACCAGCTGACCCAGCGCCTCCTCGATCGCATCGGGCTGCGCCTCGAAGCCCGCGAGCGCCAATTCCGGCGCCAGTACCCCCACGAATCCGCTCATGCCGCCGGCGACGTTGAGGGTCGTCGCACCCGCCACCGCATTGGTATAGCTTGGCGTCAGCAGCGAGGTCGTGGCGATGCGCATCGCACGGCTGATCCCGGCGGCGTCGAGACCATGCAGGCGTGCACCCGCGGCAGCCGCCGCCAGCAGCGACACCTGGCCGTTCTGGTGCGCCAGAGGCCGCGGGGTGAACCCGCCGGCGAACCGCCCGGCGACATCGTAGCCGAGGACGAGTGCCGCCAGCAGCTCGCGGCCGGGGCTGCGAACGTGCTCGCCGACCGCCAAGACACCGGGCAGGATCTGCATCGCCGCCTGGCCCGAGACAAGGCGCAGGCCTTCGCACAGCTCGATCGAGCGGCCGGCGATGCCGTTCAGCAGCGCCGCCGTGCGCGGATCGTGGGCAGGCCAGCCGCGCGCATATACCGTGGCCCCCGTCCCGGCGGTCGCCGCCAGGCGCTCGCGCAACTGTCGCACCTCCGGCCGCTCCCCGCCCGCTAGGATGACACCCAGCGTGTCTAGCAGCACCAGTTTCGTGTGCCACTGCACGGGTGCGGGAACGTCCTCCCATTGCGTCTGCGCGACAAACTGCGCCAATCTTTCGATGTGTTCGCCCATACCAATCGACCTCGGTGAATGAAAAGGAGCTTGATCTTGGCCATCGATTACCAGAAGCGCGACGGGGTCGCCTACATCACGTTGAACAACCCCGCCAAGGCGAACATCCTCGACAAGGCGACATCGGATGAGATTTCGCAGGCCTGGGTCGACCTCTGGGAGGATCGCGACATCCGCTGCGCGATCCTCACCGGCGCCGGCGACCGGCATTTCTGCGGCGGACACAATCTGGCGCCGCGCGAGAACATCACCGAGGAGGAGCGCGAATATTTGCGCACCCAGCGCCTCTACTGGCCGCTCGCCGGCACTGTGCACGGCCAGAAGACCGGGGTCGACGGGCGAATGGGGGACCATTATCCGCGGGTGTGGAAGCCGGTCATCGCCGCGGTCAATGGCTGGGCCGCCGGTGCCGGGCTTTACATTCTCCTCTCCTCGACCGACATCCGCATCGCCAGCGCCGAGCATGCGCGGTTCAAGTTCGCGCTCTTGACCCAGGGGTGGCTCGGCCACGGCCCGGGTGCGAGCCTCCTCGTCCGTCAGCTTCGCTACATCGACGCGATGAAGATCCTGCTGACCGACGAACCGGTCGACGCAAACGAGGCCTTGCGGATCGGTCTCGTCAACGAGGTCGTCCCGCACGCCCAACTGATGGAGCGGGTGGAGAAGATCGCCCGCCACATCGTCACCTTGCCGCCGGTCGCGGTGCGCATGATGAAGGAGTTCGTGGTCCGCTTCGGCGACCTGCCGACCGACCAAGCCTGGCATGTGCAGAACCTGATCAACTCGCTCCTGATCCAGACGACGACCGACGGCGAGGAGGGCCGCCGCGCCTTCAACGAAAAACGCCCGCCCGACTTCACCGGCGCCTTGCGCCGCCGCGGCGAAGCCTGGGAGGAACCCTCGGAGGAGGACAAGAAGCGCCTCGACGAGGCCTACCGCAGCGCCGAGTTTTAGGGGGCTCATACTCTTGTCATACCGGCGAAAGCCGGTATCCATGGCGGCCATAGATCCCGACCTTCGTCGAGATGACGAGTTGTTAGAGTAAGGATTAGCGCCGGGGTCCATCTGTCGCAGCGCACCCGATTTGCCCGGCCTGGGGATATCGTGGAAATGTCTTACTTGAAGGGGTGAGGCGCATGCGGGTCCGATCATTAGGACGGCGCGGGTTCATCACCGTGCTTGGCGGGGCGGCGGCATGGCCGCTCGCCGGGTACGCGCAGCAGCCCAAGCGGATCCCGCGTGTTGGCGTGTTGATTTCTCCTCCCGAGGGTTCGCCGTTGGCTCAGGCGTCCGTGACGGCCTTTGTGGAGGCGCTGAGGCGTTTCGGGTGGGTCCAGGGTAAGAACATCCGAATCGACTACCGCTTTGCCGCGGGTGATACAGAGCTCTTCAAGAATTACGCGGCGGAACTGGTCGGGATGTCGCCGGATGCTATTCTCACAGGCGGCTCGCCAGCGGTCGCTGCGTTGCAGCACCAGACGCGCACCATACCGATCGTCTTCACGGGCATAGGCGATCCCGTCGGCCAGGGTTTTGTTCAGAGCCTCGCGCGACCCGGCGGCAACATCACGGGTTTCGGCGCCAATGACCCAACGCTGATGGGAAAATGGCTGCAATTGCTCAAGGAGATCGCGCCTCGTGTCACGCGCGTTGCCGTCATCTTCAACCCGGACACGGCGCCTTTCGCCCCATTGTTCAACCATGAGATCGAGGCTGGCGCCCCGTCCTTCAGGATGACAGTGACGCTTGCAACGGTACACGACGATGCGGGGATCGAAGAAGCCATCGCCGCTCAGGCGCGCGAGCCGGGCGGCGGCCTGATAAGCTTGCCGGACAGTTTCACCACAGCACATCGGGATGTGATCATCGCCGCAGCTTCCCGTCACAGTTTGCCCCTAATCGGCACGCTTCAGTACCCCAGAGCCGGCGGTCTGGTGTCATACTGGTTCGATGGAGTCGACCTGTTCGCCCAGGCGGCATCCTATATCGACCGCATCCTCAAAGGCGCTAGTCCGGCCGACCTCCCGGTTCAGCAGCCGACGAAATACTCGCTGATCATCAACCTGAAGACCGCCAAGGCGCTCGGCCTTACGGTTCCTCCGAGCATGCTCGACCTCGCCGACGAGGTGATCGAGTGAGACGGCGCGAATTCATCTGCCTCATTGGCGGGGCGGCGGCCTGGCCGCTCGCCGGGCACGCCCAGCAGGCCGAGCGCATCCGTCGCGTTGGCGTGTTGATAGGTTTTCCGGAGAATGATCCGTTCGGTCGGAGAATTGTGTCGGCCTTTGCGGATGCGCTAGGGCGTTTCGGTTGGGTCGAGGGCAAGAATATCCGGATCGACTACCGCTTTGCCGCGGGCGATCCGACACTTTTCAAGACTTATGCGACAGAACTGGTCAGCCTGTCGCCGGACGTAATTCTGGGGAGTCCTCTGACAGCGGTCACGGCCCTGCGAGAAAGGACACGCACGATACCGATCGTTTTCGTGCTCGTGGTCGATCCCGTGGGGCAGGGCTTTGTTCAGAGCCTCGCGCGACCTGGCGGCAACATAACGGGGTTCGGCGCCTTCGACCCGCCGATCATGGGAAAATGGCTTGAGTTACTGAAGGAGGTGGCACCAAGCGTAAAGCGGGCCGCCGTCATCTTCAGCCCGGACACCGCATCTTACGCTCCGCTGTTCAACCGCGAGATCGAGGCTGCCGCCCCGTCCTTCGGGATGACCGTGACATTGGCTCCGGTGCGCAGCGATGCGGCGATTGGGGAGGCCATCGACCTCGAGGCGCGCGAGGCCGGAGGCAGCGTGATATGCTTGCCCGACAGTTTTAACGCAAGACATCGCGATGTGATCATCGCCGCCGCAGCTCGTCACCGGTTGCCGTTAATCGGTACGCGGGATTTTACCGAAGCCGGCGGCCTGATTTCCTACATCTTCGACCCGGTCGACCTGCACGCTCAGGCGGCATCCTACATCGACCGCATCCTGAGGGGTGCCCATCCGGCCGATCTTCCGGTTCAGCAGCCGACAAAATACTCGCTAAGCATCAACCTAAAGGCGGCCGAGGCCCTTGGCCTCACAGTTCCCCCGGCCATGCTCGACCTTGCCGACGAGGTCATCGAGTGAAGCGGCGCGAGTTCGTCGCCGTGCTGGGCGGGGCGGCGGCTTGGCCGCTCGCCGGGCACGCCCAGCAGCCCGAGCGGGTTCGCCGTGTTGGCGTGTTGATACCTTGGCCCGAGAGCGACCCGGTCGCTCAGAGAAGTGTGACGGCCTTTGCGCTGGCGCTGGGGCGTTTCGGGTGGGTCGAGGGTAAGAATATCCGGATCGACTACCGCTTTGCCGCGGGTGATCCAACGCTCCTCAACACCTATGCGTCAGAACTGGTCGGTCTGTCGCCACAGGTCATTCTCGCGAGTACCCCGCAGGCGGTCGCGGCGGTTCGACAGCAAACGGAAACAATACCGATCGTCTTCGTGCTCGTGGTCGATCCCGTCGGGCTGGGATTGATCCAGAGCCTCGCGCACCCCGGCGGCAGCCTCACCGGGTTCAGCGCCTTGGACGCGCCACTGATGGGAAAATGGCTGCAATTGCTCAAGGAGGTCGCGCCTGATGTCACCCGGGTCGCCGTCATCTTCAACCCGGACACCACCGCCGCCGCATTGTTCAACGGCGCAATCGAGGCCGCCGCCCCGTCCTTCGGGATGACTGTGAAGCTTGCTCCCGTTCATGACGCCACGGTGATCGAGGAAGCCGTCGCCGCTCAGGCGCACGAGCCGGGAGGTGGCATTATATGTCTGCCGGATAGCTTTAGCGTTACGCATGCCGATGCGATTTCCGTCGCCGCGACCCGACACAAATTGCCGCTAATCGGCCCACCCCCTTTGGTCAGAGCGGGTGGCCTGATCTCCTACTTCATCGACATAGTCGACGTGCACGCGCAGGCGGCATCCTACATCGACCGCATCCTCAAAGGCGCCAATCCGGCCGACCTCCCCGTTCAGTACCCTACGAAATTCTCGCTGATCATCAACCTCAAGACCGCCAAGGCGCTCGGCCTCACCGTTCCTCCGGGCATGCTCGACCTTGCCGACGAGGTCATCGAGTAGCGGTCTCGGCACTGCCGATCATAGTGCTATAAGCTTAATTCCCGTAATTGACAACAAGTGACTGTTGCGATATCATCACAAACATGCGGTCATTTATTACCCATCCACCGTCATGCCCTCGGAAAGCGGGCATCCAGGGCGCCCGACGCGGCTTCCGGGCTCCTGGACCCTGCTTCCGCGCTAGGGCATGCACACATGTTCGGCTGGTACCGGTCTTATCGCGAGCCCTTGCCCCTCTCCGCCCGCTTGCGGGGGGAGAGGGAGGGGCCCCGGCGCGGCCGCGCCGGGAGGGTGAGGTGGGTAGCTCGGCTGTTCGGGAAGGCTCCCCCCACCTCACCCCGACCCTCTCCGCCCCCAAGGGCGGAGAGGGGGATATTCCGGCCCGCCTGTCTGGCCGCGAGATCTGTGCATGCCCTAGCGCTTCAGCGGGAGTGACGAAGAGCGGCTGCAGGAGTCTTCCGTTTGGGAGTCCTGGCCCCGCAAAACAGCGAGAAACAGCAGCGGAACAGCGGGACACTTCGCTGTTCTTTCGATGGCCGAACCGGCGCCGGCCCAGGGTTCCTGCGGAGGACGTGATCCCCTTCGCTGATAATTTCCTGCAAGAACAGCAAAAACAGCGGGAAGCGGCATTCGCGCACGTAGGCGCCACCGTGCCCGAGAGCCCGTCGGAGTCGTGACATGTTCCGCAGAGAATGATTAACCTCGGAGCCGGCGGGCCGGATCAACGGCCCTCGGCATTCATTTTGGGGAGGGGTACCGATGACACACCAAGAAGGCAGCAGCGGCTCGCTTTTACGGCGGACGCTGGTCGGAACGATCGCCGCCGGGGCCGCAGTCGCCGGGACGAGCCGGGCATTGGCCCAAGCGGAACGGGGGGTGCCGCCGAGTGTGGTCACCAGTCCGCCGCGCAACTTTGGCCCCAATGCGCCGCCCAACGTCTATGCCTTCGACCCCGACATCGTCATCGTAGATCCGGTGTTTACGCAATATGTGCAAGGCAACACGCCGATCCAGCGGCTGTGGACCGGCGCGCTGTGGTCGGAAGGCCCCGCCTGGAGCGGCCAGGGCCGGTATCTAGTGTGGAGCGACATCCCGAACAATCGCCAGCTGCGCTGGCTCGACGACAACGGTCAGGTCAGCGTCTTTCGCACGCCTTCCAACAACAGCAACGGCAATACCTTTGATTTCCAGGGCCGGCAGATCTCCTGCGAGCACCTGACGCGGCGCGTCGTCCGCTATGAGCACGACGGCTCGGTCACGGTGATCGCCGATGCCTTCAACGGCAAGCGTCTCAACTCGCCGAACGACGCCGTCCCCCACCCGGACGGTAGCATCTGGTTCACCGACCCGCCCTATGGCGGCCAGCTCTATGAAGGCGAGCCCGACGCGGCGGGCGGCCCGAGCAACCCGTCGGGCCGGATCAACCCGCGGCTCGGCCAGCCCGGCGGCTTCGTCCCGGGCAAGCGCGAGCTGCCGACCAACGTCTATCGAGCCGACCCGAGCGGGCGGCTCGATGTCGTTGTCACCGAGGACCAGCTCCCCGATCCGAACGGGCTCTGCTTCTCGCACGACTACAAGAAGCTCTACGTGATCAGCACCGGCAAGGGCCCGGGTGACACCGGGGCGGGCGGCAAGCGCGACATGCATGCCTTCGACGTCGGGTCGGACAACAAGCTCTCGAACCAGAAGCTCTTCTCCGACTTCATGGTCGACGGGGTCAAATGCGGGCCGGACGGGGCGCGCTGCGACGTCGACGGCAATCTCTGGGTGTCGAGCAATGGCGGCCGCGATCTGGGCTACAGCGGGGTGACCGTGTGGACCCCGGAGGGCAAGCTGATCGGCCGCATCCGCCTGCCCGAGACCACCGCCAATCTGTGCTTTGGCGGGCCCAAGCGCAACCGGCTCTTCATGGCCGCGAGCCAGTCGCTCTATGCGGTCTATGTCAGAACCCAAGGGGCCGCGCCGGGCTGAGAGAAATTTTTTTCGACCGACGAAATTTTCCACGCCACGAGCCCGTTCTCTCCAATCGCCTTCGTAGTAATCGTGGCAGTAATGTGAATATTATAGCTAACGGTTCACGATCACAAAAATATTATCGGCTGTTTGGAAGTGAATCATCGATGATCCGTTTATAGGTCCAGACGGCATCATGCCGCCTATATTAGGAGAGATCGATGTTGAAGCTTTCGCGACTGCCCCTCGGCTTGCTGGCGCTAACCGTTGCGGCACCGGTCTTTGCTCAGCCGGCAACGACTACGACCAACCCGGCCCCACCCGCTGCGACGATGGCACCCTCTGCGCCCGCGATGCCAAAGGCCGCAGATACTGCTGTGGCGCCAAAGGGGAGCCTGGTCGACATCAATACTGCGTCGGCGACCGAACTGAAGGGGCTGCCCGGCGTCAGCGACAGCGATTCGGCAAAGATAATCCAGGGCCGGCCGTACACGGACAAGAGCCAGCTCGTCTCGCGGCACGTCGTTTCCGAGGCGACTTACGACAAGATCAAGGATCACCTCGTCGCCAAGCAGCCCAAATCGTAACCCTGTTCTCCGCGAATGTTGGGGCCGCGGCGCGAGCCGTGGCCCCTCATTTTCCGGTTACTGATGCGTGGGCAGGCCGCGCTGTTCGAGCAGTGCCGCGATCGTCGGGTCACGGCCGCGAAAGGCGCGGTAGAGCGCCATCGGATCGCGGGTGTCGCCGGCTCTGTAGATGTCCTTCAGACGCGCCGCGAGTGCTGGATCGAAGACATCGCCGGCTTCGGTAAACGCGGCAAAACCATCGGCGTCCAGCACCTCTGCCCACAGATACGCATAATACCCGGCGGCGTAACCGCCGCCCGCGAAGAGGTGCTGGAAGTGGGCCGGGCGATGGCGCAGGCCGATCTCTTTCGGCATGCCGATCCGATCGAGCAGTTCGGCTTCGAACCGCGCGAGATCCAACCCTTCCGGCCGCACCTCACGGTGGAGCTCGAGGTCGAGCAAAGCCGAGCCCGTATACTCCACCGTCGCAAAGCCCTGGCTGAAGGTTCGCGCCGCGAGCAGCCGGCGCAGCAACGCCTCCGGGATCGGCTCCCCCGTCTGGTAGTGGCGGGCGTAGTCGCGCAACGTCTCCGGCGCCGACATCCAGTGCTCGAAGATCTGCGACGGGAACTCGACAAAGTCCTGGCGCACCGCGGTGCCGGACTGCGAGCGATAGCGCACCCGGCTGAGCAGCCCGTGCAGCCCGTGGCCGAATTCGTGAAACAGTGTCTCGGCGTCGTCGAAGCTCAAAAGGGTGGGTGCGCCTTTGGCGAAATTGTTGTTGTTGACGACGATCGGGGCTACCGCGCCGTCCAGCGTTTCCTGGTCGCGGTAACGGCTCGACCAGGCGCCTGACTGCTTGCCGGCCCGGGCGAAATTGTCGTGCAGGAAGATGCCGACATGATCGCCGGCACTGTCACGCACCTCCCATGCCCGCACATCGGGGTGGTAGACGGGTAGATCCGTGCGCTTGGTGAAGCTCACACCGAACAGGCGGCGGGCCACATCGAACGCCGCCTCCACCATGTTGTCGAGGACGAAGTACGGCTTCACCTCGGCCTCGTCGAGGTCGTACTCGGCTTGGCGGACCTTTTCGGCATAGTAGCGCCAGTCCCACGGCTCGATCGCCTCGTTCAGTCCCTCGGCGCGGGCCAGCGCTTCGAGCTTCGTCCGCTCGTCGCGGGCCTTGTCCTTGGCCGGCTCCCAGACTTGCAGCAGCAGACGCTCGACCGCGGCGGCGGTCTTGGCCATCGAATCGTCGAGCCGATAGGCGGCGAAGTTGTCGTAGCCCAGAAGCCGCGCCTGCTCGGCCCGCAACGCCACGATCTCGCGAATGAGCGGAGCATTGTCGCGGGCACCTTCGTGCCTCCCGCGGGCGGTCCACGCTTCCCAGAGGGTTCGGCGCAGATCGCGGCGCGTCGAGAACGTCAGAAAAGGCTCGGCGGCGGAGCGCGCCAGGGTGACGACCCAGCGCCCTGCGATCCCGCGCTCCTCGGCGGCCTGCGCCGCGGCGATGCGCGCGAAATCGGGAAGCCCATCGAGATCCGGTTCGTCGAGGACGAGCTGCCAATCGCGCTCGTCGTGCAATACGTTCTGCCCGAAGAGGGTGTGCAGAACCGCCAGGCGCTCGACGAGCGCGGCCATGCGCGCCTTCTGTTCCGAGCCCAGCAATGCCCCGCTGCGCACCAAGCGCAGATGGTGGCGTTCGAGGAGCCGCATCTGGTCCTCGGCGAGTGCAAGCGTTCCCCGCCGCGCGTAGAGGTCGGCGATCCGCGCGAACAGACCCTCGTCGAGGGCGATCCGCATCCGATGCTGGGCGAGCCTGGGAGCGTAGTCGCGGGCGATCGCTTCGAGTGCTTCATTGGTATTGCTCGCATCGAGGTTGAAGAACACGCGGCTCACTCGGTCGAGCAGACGGCCGCTGCGTTCCAGAGCCTCGATCGTGTCGGCAAGGCTCGGCGGCGCCGCGCCACTGGTGATGGCGGCGATCTCGGCATTCTGCTCGGACATACCTCGGTCGAACGCCGGCGGGAAGTGCTCGGGGCGAATGCGGTCGAACGGCGGCAGGCCGAACGGGGTGGTCCAGGCTTTGAAGAACGGGTTGTCGGTCATTCGCCGCTCGCTCTCTGCGTTACCACGCCTCGCGGCCGCGCTCGGGGCGGCCGAGGGGGCGGGCTTCATGTACCGCCCGGGCTGCAGCCTGCTCGGCTTCGTGCTTGTCGAACATGGCCTTGGCGGCGGCATTGCGCTTGGCGCTGAATTCGGTGCGGTTGTCGCCGCACCATTGGTAGGAGGCGGCGCGCGGCGCGTTGGCGCTGCTGAAATGCGGCATCACATAGCGGGCGTAAAGCTCGTAGGATCGCTTGGTCGCCTCGAAATCGGCCCAGTTGTGGGCTTGCTGCAAGAAAGCGCCAAACGACCCCTGCTTCTGGTAGAGCCGTTCGATCAGCGCGATCGCGTCGTCGGGCGTGCCACAGACACCGTAACGGCTTTCGGTAAACCATTCGAGCGGGTCCTTGGCCGCCGGCACGATAAAGCGCGGCTGATTGTTGTTGAGATAGCCGAGATAGCGCTCGAAGCCGAATCTGGCATTGGCGTACGCCTGCTCACGGGTCTCGGCGATGTGCATCGGCCCGACGAGGCGCAGCCGCGCGGGATCCATGTGGCGCCCGTGCTCGGCCGCCACATCGCAGGCGATCTGCCAGTTCGAGCCGAGCGCATCAAAGCCGAACGGGTTGGTTGCGGCGACGCAGATCATGCCGAGGTCGTATTTGCCGGCGAGCCTACCGCCCGACGGCGTGATCGCGCTGACGACGGCGACCTCGGGATAAGGCTTGGTATAGGGCAGCAAGTGCAGCCGGCAGCCTTCCATCGTGTACCAGTCGGTCTTCTCCGTGACGATATCGCCGCCGAAGAGGCGCAGGATCACATCGATCGCCTCGGCCATGCGGTCGCGCTGGGTCAGCGGGTCGATGCCCATCATGATCGCGTCGGACGCCAAGAGGCCCGGCCCGGCGCCGAACATGACCCGGCCGCGGGTCATGTGGTCGAGCTGGACGATGCGGTCGGCGACCATCATCGGGTGGTGATAGGGCAGCGAGATCACCCCGGTGCCGAGCCGGATATGGCGGGTGCGCTCGGCGGCGAAGGCGATGAAGATCTCGGGCGAGCTGATGATCTCGTAGCCCGCGGAATGGTGCTCGCCGATCCAGGCCTCGTGGAAGCCGAGCTTGTCGAGCCACGCGATCAGCTCGAGGTCGCGCTCGAGGCATTGAGTCGGGTTCTCCTCGTTGGGATGGAACGGCGGCAGAAAGATCCCGTGGCGGAGATTGGTCAGGGGCATGAAGGGCCTCGCTCCGATTGGCGCCGGGTGGGCGCGCGGCGTATCATCCGGGCCGTATTATAGGGAAAGGGGACAAGATGGCGATCAAGTGCGAGAAGATTCAGCCGCAGGGCATCCATGTCCGCATGGTCAACGGCCAGGCGAGATACACCCATGTCGTCACCGTCAGCGGCACCGGCAAGCTGATCTTCGTCGCGGGGCAGCTGGCGCGCGACGCGCAAGGGAATTGCGTCGGCAAGGGCGACATGCGCGCCCAGATCCAGCAGGTTGGCGAGAACATCAAGACCTGCCTCGAAGCCGCCGGCGCTACCCTCGCCGACATCGTCAAGACCAACACCTTTGTCACCGACTACGAGGAGTTCGCCAAGCACCCCGATATGCGGATGCGCTACTTCGGGCCGGCGACGCCGACCTCAACGACGGTCCAGATCAGCCGCCTCGCCGATCCCGACGCGATGATCGAGATCGAGGCGATCGCCGTCGTCGACGGCTGAGGCCCCCCTCACCCCAGCCCTCTCCCCGCAGGCGGGGCGAGGGAGAGAGCCGCTGCAAGCCCCTCGCCTCGCGATAGCGGGGAGAGGGAGGGGCCCGCGAAGCGGGAGGGTGAGGGGCCGCTTATCCCGGCGCCGTGTCAAGTCCCGGTCCGGCGTCGGCTAGCTCCTTTCAGGCGATCACGCCCCCCTCGCGCAGCCCCCGGATTTCGGCCTCGTCGAAGCCCGCATCCCGGAGCACCTCTTCGCTGTGCTCGCCGACGGCGGGAGCAGGGCGCGGGTTCGCCTTCTCCTGGCCTCTGATCCAGATCGGGCTGTTGACGGTCAGCGAGCTGCCGTCGGCAAACGGCACCAGCGCCTCGCTGGCCAGGATCTGGGCGTCGCCGGCGATCTCGTCCATATCGGCGACGATGCCGAAGATCAGCCCGGCCGCGTCGAGGATCGCGCGCCACTCGGCCTGGTCCTTGGTCGCGAAGATCGCGTCCATGATCATAATCAGCTCGCGCGCATGGGCCTCGCGCGAGGCGACGGTGGCAAAGCGCGGCTCGTTGAGCACGCTCGCTCCGAGACACTCCTTGAGCTTCTCCCAGCGCCATTCGTCGGCGGCGATCGACAGCAACAACCAACGCCCGTCGCGGCAACGGTAGTGGACCCTGAGCGCGTTGAGCCCGCGCTCGCGCGGCGGCTGCGGCACGACCTTCTCGCCGCACAGCGCCGCCTGCACCGAGCAGCCGTTCGCCCACAGCCCATTGGCCAGCAATGACGAGCCGACATAGCCGCCCTTGCCGGTGCGCTCGCGCTGATAGAGGGCGGTGACGATGGCGCCATAGGTCGCCATCGCCGAGGGGTGGTCGCCCATGCCCGGCAAGGACCGTGCCGGAGCCACCTCTTCCCCGGCGCGCACCAGATGCATCAAACCCGACCGAGCCCACCAGGCGGTGGCATCAAAACCCGGCTTGTCGGCTTCCGGCCCGGTCTCGCCGTAGCCGGTGAACGAGGCGTAGATCAGCCGCTCGTTGAGCGGCTCCAGATCCTCGTAAGTAATGCCGAGCCGGCGCCGGACGGGCGGCGGGTAATTGGTGATAAAGACGTCGGCATCGCCGACCAGCCGGCGCAGCACCGCCTGCCCGGCCGGCAAGCGCAGGTCGAGCGCCAGGCTCTTCTTATTGCGCCCGTCGAGCACAAATCCGGGATTGCTCGCGAGCCCCGATCCGAGCGGCGGCGTCGCCCGCCTGCGGTAGGGGTCCCCGGCGCCCGGCGCCTCGATCTTGATCACCTCGGCGCCGAAATCCGACATCACCGTCGCCGCCGCCGGCCCGGCGATGAAGCTTGCGCAATCGATCACCTTCAAGCCGTCAAAGACGCGCTCACCCATCCTCCACTCCCCAGCAACCCTCAGTCAGCGAGGCGGAACGCGTCACGGTCATGGACGACATGCCCCCCAAGTCGGGGAGCACTATCGCGATGTCCTCGCCCGGGCAAGGCGCGACGAGCAAAACGAGTGCCTAGTTGGTCATCCCAACGGCGAAACGTTCCATAAGCACGCCCTTCGCTCGAACAGCAATTCCTCAATATCGCGCAGGGCTTTGCTTGGCGCAAATGCAAGGGCCCCGCTCAACGGGCCGGATGGCGAGAAGGGCACCAAATGCCCCGAAGGTTTTGCATTCTATCCGATCCCCGGGCCTGGCTTTCAGGGCGATCCCGGCGCCGAGGAGAACCCGTATTACCTGTGGGTCGATCGGCAGAATATCTTTGGGCTCGGCGCCAATGTACCGATCGCGACCGGCAACCAGTCGGATTCACTGCATGCGCTGGTCGGCGGCCATTTCGTCGAACTGCGCGTGCCCTATCCGATGGGGTTCTTCACCAAAGGGCTCGAAGGCCGCATCGACGACCCGAACGCCGGCTGGAAGGGGCGCGCTTTATGGGCGAGCTCGGGCAACCGCACGCCGCAGCATATCGAAGGCATCGACGCCCCCGCGCCCGGCGCCCCGGGGAAAACTCAAGCGACATTGTCGAGCCCGCTTGTCGTCCAGTTCCAGCTCCGCCCCGATCCGCTCGCGCATTGAGTCCGCACGAACGGCACGGAAGTTCGGGTAGCGCCGGTTCCGCTCGTCTTTGCCGCAGCGCGCTCCTATATTGGCTTCGCCATGTCATCCGTCCTCCCTCTCCCACTGCCGACTGAAGGGGCTGCCGATCGGCTTACCGAGGCAGCGGCGCGCGCCGAACGCGACAAGGAGCGCGTGGTCCTCATTCGTGATGGGAAACCAGTCGCCGCTGTGGTGCCGATTGAAGATCTGGAGGCGTTGGAGGCGGAGGACGAATATTGGTCCCGGGCGGCGGACGAGGCTATCGGCGAATGGGAGGCCGCCGGCCGGCCGGCCGGCATTCCGATTGAGGATATCGCGCGCGATCTGGGCATCGACTTGGCGGCCGATCCCGACGCCGCACCTTGACTTGGCGGATCGAGTTCCTGCCGTCGGCGAGGGCCGAATTGCTGGCTCTGGATCGCCAGGTACAAGCGCGCATTCTGCGCAGTCTGCATCGGCTCGCCGCCGCTCCCCGCTCCGCGGCTAACGTCAAAATGCTGAAAGGAAATGCCCGATATCGGCTGCGCGTCGGCGACTGGCGGGTCATCTATACTCTGCTCGACGATGTGTTGGTGGTATTGGTAGTGAGGGGATTGCTCACCGGCGCGAGGCCTATCGCTGACCAAGCGCTCCGCCGAGAACGCCGGGGCGATGAGGGTCGATAATGTGCTCCGCAAGCGTTCAGGCCACCTCAAGGCGCACCAATTCCATCTCAAATTCGAAGCGCAATTGCGCGCCTTCGTCCTCTGGCAGCCACAGCGTCAACTGAGGAAAAATCGTTCGGTATAGCGAGAGGGGCGTCGGCTCCCATGGCAGCCTCTGCGCCGCCCGCGCCTCGGCGAGAATCTTGTGGAGCCGTGCCCGGACCCTGCCGGGGCCGGGCTTCCAGGGCGACCCAGGTGCGCAGGAAGACCCGTATTACATGTGGATCGACCAGCATAACATCCTGGGCCTTGGCGCCAATGTGCCGTTCGAGACCGGCAACCAGTCGGACTCGTTGCACGCGTTGGTCGACGGCCATTTCGTCGAACTGCGCGTACCCTATCCGATGGGCTTTTTCACCAAAGGTCTCGAAGGCCGCATCGACGACCCGAATGCCGGCTGGAAGGGGCGCGCTTTATGGGCGAGCTCGGGCAACCGCACGCCGCAGCATATCGAGGGCATCGACGCCCCCGCGCCCGGCGCCCCCGGCAAGACACCCGAGACATTGTCGAGCCCGCTGGTCGCCCAGTTCCAGCTCCGCCCGGATCCGCTCGCGCATTGAGTCCGGTTGCATTATGCCGCCCCGGTCGGGAGCCGACTCGCCTTGCTTCTCACAAGACTAATAATTCTGTACAATTGAGTAAGACCAGTCCGACGACAGTAATGGGGTGTCCATGGCGAGGTTCCTGACCTTCTTGGTTGTGCTCCTCCTCGTCATTTTGGAGGTGGTGCTCTCGAAGTTCGGTATCGGGACCGATATCTCGTTGCAGCTCTGGCCGACTGCAGTGCAGGCGTCGGTACCGGCGGCGCTGGCCCTCGCTGTCGCTTTCGCCTTCGGCCTTTGGTTGATGCTCGCCGGTATCGCACTCGCGCGCGATCTACCCAGCCCGGCCGGTTGGTTGGTGCTCGCCGGCCTCTTTCTCGCCGGCCTCGTGCTTATAGCAGCTGCGCGGGGAGACGCGCCGCTGATCCGCGCCGTATCGGTGGCCGCGCTGGGCTTCGCCGCCGCCGTCGCAGTCTGCTACACGCTGCCAAACACAGGTCTGCCACGCGTGATGCTCCCCGCTGCGCAAATCGGCGGCGTCGGCGTTGTCGCTCTGCTGGCTGCGTCGGCCGTCCTCGGCGACACGATTTTGCTGCGCGCGGCCCTCGCATTGTGTTTTGCCGCGGCAGCGCTCTGGGTTGCGTACCACACCTTCAATGAATTGCGAGCGGGCCGTCTGGTGGAGAGCGAAAGCCGGTTTAGTGGCCTGGGCGGCGGATTGGGTGGCTGGCGCATCTCCTCATCCGCCGCCCTGCTGTTGCTGACTGTGGTTCTGACGGGAGCCGCAGTGGCGCTGGCCACCTACTATCCAAAATCCGAAACTATACCGCCTAATCGGGAAACTGCGGCCGCCGGCGCTTCGCGACCGGCACCGGGTACGTCCGACAAAAAGGACGAGAATCCGACCTGGGCCCCGGCCGCGAAAGGGCCCTGAGCGGTGGCCCTTCGGCTGCAGTTCGTAGAAGAGGGTCGGCGCCGGATTGCCGACGTGGTGCTGCCGAGACGGATGCATTTCATATATTCCGAGGCGTTCCGGATTTTCTCACATGCGCTGGCGGAGTATGTCGACGGGCATGTTCTCGGGCGCTCGTTTCTGATTGCCGGCAATCGCGGCGCCGGCAAAACCACCTTGGTACTGCGGGCAATTGCGGAGCACTACGACGCAACGCTGAAACGGCTAGCCGATGCAACCGCCGACAAGCGCGCAATAGACAATCGAGCGGCCGCGACCGCGAAACGGCTCGCCGCAGAGGAGCTCGCCGCGGAAGCGCTCGCGGCCGGGACCGCGGAAAGGACAGCCGCCGACGCGCGTGCCGCCGCGACGGAGAGGAGGCTAGACTTTGAGAGGGAGCAGGCCGCAACCGCTTTAAACGCACTCCAAAGGCGGCGCCGGCCGCTTCTGGTGAAGCTGCACGGCCCCAGCCTGGTAGCGGACCACCTACCGGGTCCAGGCAGCGGTGAGGTTCCGAAACCCGCCAGTCCGCCGGTAAACAGCGGACAGACATCGGCAAGGGGAGAAGAAGCGGCCGGGTCCGATGGAGCGAGTAGCACGACCACGAAAGCGGGCAGTACAACGAGCACGGACCCGCAGGCGACCGCGCCGAGCGAGCCCGCGCATGCCGCCCTGGTCCAGATCGCCATTGGACTGTACCGGGCGCTCGCCGATGAGTTCTCGGAGTGCTTCGCTCGCCAGGTGCGCGCCGGCGCCGATCTCGAGCTGCTCGAACTGGCGGCGCAGCTCCGCCTCGATCTCGACCAAGGCGCGGATCCGGCGATCGTGCGGAGTTATTGGGCGAAAATTGGGAGTTTGCAATATGGCGTTTTGTGGCCGCGGGAGATTGCAGAGGCTGCGCGCGTAACCGACCAAGGGCTGCGCGAACTCTTGGCGCTCGTGACTGCGGGCCAAGCGTTCCAGGTTTGCGCCGGAGTCGTCAAATATACGCAATCTCAAAAGGATCTGCGCTCCTCGGAAGCGACACGCGAGGGCAAAACCGGCATTGACTTCAAAGACCTCGCCAATCGCCTCGCTGGACTGACCGTAGGCGGCCTTGTCGGATGGGGAGTTGCTCAGGGCGCCGGCGCCCCGGCGGCGGCCGGCGCCGGGTTGGGTGCGGCCTTGATCGGTGGACTTTCGATGACCTGGTCGTCTCGCCAGACGATGAAGCGGGAGCGTAATCTCGATTACACGTTCATCTTCGACCGCTCGAAGCAAACGCTCGAGCGTGATCTTCCCCTTGTCATCGAGCGCATCCGCCACGCCGGCTTGGCGCCGATATTCGTCATCGACGAACTCGACAAGCTCGATGCACCGCGCCAAAGGATCGGCGAGTTGATCGGCCGCCTCAAGCATCTCACCACAGATTACGGGTTCTTCTGTTTTCTCACCGACCGCGAATATTACGATACGGTAGCGCGCCTGTTGGGGACGGAGGCCTATCCTAAAGAGCATACTTTTTTCAGCGACCGGCTCTTCATCCTCTACACGGCTGAGGAGCTGTCACGTTATGTGCGCGCGGTGATCACCTCGGACGCGCCGGATGACAGCGACGAGCGCAAGCTTGACGAGTTGGCGCGCGCGGCATTGGCCAAAATCATCGTCCACCGCTCGAAGCTTAACACGATCGACGCCGTTCGCCAACTTTCCCGCGGCTGGACTGCGGGCGGCGCATACGAAACATCTTCGGCCACGCTGACGTCGCAATTCGGGTTTCGGTTGACCGTCGCTGTGCAGCTCGCAGTAGAATTCATTCTGCGGTTTCCGGAAATTTCCGGTCCGATGCGGCAAAGCCCGAGTTTTCCGCAAGTATTTGTGGATGCTCTTTATCGCCTGTCGCGGGCCTGGGAATCGGAGGTCGATGCGATCACCTCCGGTAAGCAGGAGCTGCGCAGGTATCTGACGCAAAGGATCGCGCTGGCGCCGGGCACCGCAGGACAACCGATCCGTGAAGCCGAGGAAGAGCAGACTTTGTCTGCCGGACCTGGCAATGGCGGCGAACGCATACCCAACGGGGATAAACGCGAGGCGCAGCAGATCGCCGACGAGCAGCTGCTCCTCATCTCCAATTATTTGGATTCGCTGTTTATTGCGCTGTGCGATTTTCAAAGATTGCGAAGATGGCTCGAGGCTGAGGGAAGGCTCGACGCAGAAGAACTGCGACTGCTCGATATGATTCCTGGCCCTCCGGCCGAGGGCCTGCTGCACCAGGCGGAAGCTGCGGACCGTTATGAGTTCATCTACAGCGCCTATGGACGGGACAAGAAGACGCAGCGGCTCGTAGGAGGCTCCGACACGCTTCCGCCCGAGCTCCGAGACAGGATCGAGCAGGTTGTTTATGCGGTCGAGGAGATTGCCGAGACATTTCAGAAGGTGATTGGCGTCTGCATAGAGGAGTTGGTCGCCGTCGATCTGCTGCCACAGACGGTGGATTGGAACAGCATCGACTTGGCTCGGGAACGGCTGGAAGCACATTTTACGATAAACCAGTCCTACAGCACGCTCGCGACCGACTTGCCGCTCGTCGAGGCCTTCGCAGGATTGATTTCGACCCACGGCTCAAGGGTCGCCCTTGCGCTGTTCCGGGCCTTGGTGATCGCTCACGACATGGGCAGCCCGATATCAATCGCCGCGGCGCTGAGAGGAATGCGGCGCTATTTAGATTTGTCCGCCACCGCCGCGGGCCCGCTACTCCCCGCGGAGCCTTCAGGGGCATCGTTGTTCCCACCGCCTCCCCATGATGCGAGGACGATAAGGTCCTGGCGGATGGAGGTCAGAAGATGGCGGGAGCAAGTGCGCCAGGAGCCCCCACGGCGAGTGGATGAGCCGAAGGTCAACCGGGCTTGGTATCGCTGGGCGGGAAACCTTCTGGCACATTTTAGCGGTACTGCTTACAGCATCGAATACGAGGATCTCCTCCTCGCCGCCGCCGGGCGGCCTCCGGCAACCTTGTTTCAGAGCGATCTTGGCCGCTTTGGCGTGCGGGACTGGACCGATCTCTGCCTTTTCGCGACAAAGGACACGCTGCAACCTCAGTCAAACGGCTGGTCCGCCTGGGCGATCATTGCCGGCGTTCGGGCGCTTCAATTCGACAAGGAGGTGCTGATCCGGCTAGCTGAGGAACTGAAACCGATGGCCTCCGAGTCAGGCGCAAATTTCATGAGCTCTTTTGCGGAGGGCGCTCAGGCGGCCCCGCCAGGAGCGTTGGTCGTGGTCGATGACCCCGCGGTCGTGATCGACAGCCGCATATCGAACACGCAACCTTGTTTGGCCGTGTTACGACCCCAATTGACGGAGTACGAGGACGCCCTGAAGTGGCTGTGGGATCGGGGTGTTTACCAGACCGTCTTCAACGAGAGCGAAGTCGATGCCGCAAGAGAAGTCCAAGCCTGAACTCCCCGAGTTTCTGCGTGACCTCGATCGCGTCGATTTTGTGCGCAAGCCGGCGCCGACCGGCGAGCAGTTGCTCCAGGAGCGCGTCATCTACGACGTCAATTCGCTCGACGATCTCTTCGACAAGGCCAAGCGGCGCGGGCTGCTGCCCGACTCACAGAAGCCCACACTAACCCGCGCCCCATCCTCTGCTGATTCGCAGCACCCCGCTTTCAGTGGGGAGGACCGAGGTTTTTTGAGCGCACCCGGTGGACAAAAAGATCCTCCGCCGTCTCAGGTCCAGCCGAATGTTGTGCAGCCGCCACATCCGACAGTTACCCCATCGGGCGCAGTTCACCGCAGCTCTATAAGCGACAAGCCGTAATAGACACCTGCTTCGGCACAGTCCGGCCACGGGGATCCTCTCTGGTTGCACAGGATCGTCGGAGTATCGGATGCCCGCCGCCTATATTGTCGCTTTGGTCATCGCCGCTTCGGTGCTGACCGCATTGGTGGTGGCCCTGGTCATGCGCCGCAGCATGACCATCGCCACCGATCACCTGCGCGAAAACGACGTCGAACCGCTGAGAGAGGCGAATGTCGAATTGGAGCGGCGGCTCTTGTTGGAAGAGCAGAAGGCCGCGCGGGTCGCGGAGCTGGAGCCGGTGCTGGCGGAGCGGGTTCGCGAGGTGGGGTCGCTGAGCGAGGCCAAGGCAGCGGCCGAAGGGCGGTTGGCGACGGCTGCCGAAGCGCTCCGCCGGGTCGAGGCGGCGCATCGCGAAACCCGAGAGCGCCTCGAAGGCGCGGAGGCGTCGCTTGCCGAGGCTCGGCGCGACGCCGGCGATCTTCGCAGCAGCCTCGCGAGGATCCAGGAAACGCTGAACCAGGAGCGCAGGCTGGCGGAGGAGAAGCTCGCGCTGCTGACCGAAGCCAAGGCGGAAATGGTTCGCGAATTCAAGCTCATGGCGCAGCAGATCATCGAGCAGCAAAACGACGACTTCAGCAGGCAGAGCCGGGAACAGATCGAAAATCTGCTGAACCCGCTGGAGGACAAGCTGACAGAGTTCGAGAGCGGCCTGAAGGCGGCGCACCAGGAGAGCACCGAGGGGCGGGCCGCCCTGACCGAACAGATCCGCGAGCTGACCCATACGAGCGAAAGGATGACGGCGGAGACCAACAGTCTCGTCCGAGCGCTGCATGGCGAGACGCAGGGGCAGGGCGCCTGGGGTGAAATGATCCTGAGTTTGCTCCTCGAACGGTCCGGTCTGCGCGAGGGCGAGGAATATGTGATCGAGGCAACGGCTGGCGCCGGCGAAGCGCGGAGCCGCTCCCCGGATGCGGTGGTGAACCTGCCGGGCGGCCAGCATGTCGTGATCGACGCCAAGGTGCCGCTCGTCGCCTTCGAGGCGTATCTCGGTGCGGTGACGGAGGACGACCGCGCCGCCCAACTCTCTCGCCACCTCGTCTCGCTGCGCCGCCACATCAGGGCGCTGAACGCGGGGGAGGGTCGATCCGCTTCGGTAGGGGCACTCGATTATGTGGTGATGTTCGTGCCGGTCGAGGGGGCGCTCGCGGTCGCCCTTAAGCACGATGCGAGCCTTACCGGCTATGCCGCCGAACAGCATGTCGCGATCGCAACCCCGACGACATTGATGATGGCGCTGCGCACCGCCGCCAATGTCTGGCAGGTCGAGCACCGCAACCGCAATGCCGAGGCGATTGCCGAGCGTGCCGGCCGCATCTACGACAAATTCGTCGAGTTTCTCGAGGACATGGACCATGTCGGCCACCGCCTCGAGCAGGCGCGCACATCCTATGACCGCGCTCGGGACAAGCTCTCCAGCGGGAAGGGCAACCTTGTCCGGCAGGTCAAGCGGCTAGGGAAGCTGGCCCCGGAGCGGCCGAAACGGCTCCCCGGCAACGGCTCCGGCCTCACGGCCGAATAAACCGCTGACGTAGGTCGGCTCGGGCCCGCGCGGAGATCCCACGGCTACCCGGTTGAGCGCAACGGGTTGTTCGTAACGCGCTCGACGCAACCCAGGATCCCCTTGGCCGGGCGCGTCCCACGGCTGTCCGGTTGAGAGGAGTCGGTTGTTTGCTGGGACCTAGGAACAACTCCAGGTCCCCTTGACCGGGCTCGTCCCGGTCATCCACGCCTTCACGGCGGTCCACATAGCCTTCTTCTAAGACGTGGGTGGCCGGAACACGTCTGGCCACGGGGAGTTCTGGTTGTGTCGGTGATCTGCGGCACCTGCTCCCGGCTGCGGTAAATGCTGAATCTCACAGCCGTGGGCTCGGCCCGGCCATCCACGCCTTTCCTGCGGTCCACACAGCCTCTTTCGAAGACGTGGGTGGCCGGACCACGTCCTGATTGTTCCCCGTAAACGCCTCTGGACACGGCGGATTTGATGATGTAGCGTGTGGGTCGTGGGATCCCCGACGCCGCATCAGCAGCTTGAAACCGCGGAATGCCTTGCGTGGATTGGGTCGCGCATCAGCCAAGGGGCGGGACTGACGCGCTATCGGCTGGCGAAGGAGGTGTGCGAGCGATTGGCGTGGCGCGACGCGCGCGGGCG
>Ga0210407_10000581_pt1 | contig 40247 bp, 37 predicted proteins | sample IncBWC27MmetaG_FD_150860 | JGI IMG/M metagenome (GOLD analysis project Ga0210407, IMG submission 150860) | Forest soil microbial communities from Barre Woods Harvard Forest LTER site, Petersham, Massachusetts, United States - Inc-BW-C-27-M | ecosystem: Environmental > Terrestrial > Soil >...
TGCCTTTGGCGCTACCACCATTTTGGCGGAACCAACTATCCGTAAGGTCCGGGCTTGCCTGCCCCGACCCGGTCGGAGCCCCGCCCGCTGCTGCGCTCCACCCACGTAATTTTTCTCCCGACCCTCACGTAGTACAATGCGAACGCTTTTTGCCCTGTCACACCACAACCCAGCGAGGGGTCTTTCATGATCGAAGCTCGTTCCCTGTCCAAGCGCTTCCAGGACAAAAAGCGCGGCGAAATCCGCGCCGTCGATAACGTCAGCTTCACTTGCCATCCCGGCAAAATCTACGGACTGCTGGGCGCCAACGGAGCCGGCAAGACCACCACCCTCCGCATGCTCGCCACCATTCTCGAGCCCACCGATGGCACCGCCATCATCAACGGTCACGATATCGTCGAACAGCCCGAAAAAGTCCGCTCCTGCGTCGGTTTTCTTTCCACCGCCACCGCCCTCTATCCCCGCCTCACCTCCCAGGAAATGGTCGAGTATTTCGGCCGCCTCAATGGCCTCGACGAACCCACCCTCAAAAAACGCATCGACGAAATTTTCAATCGCCTCGATATGAACGAATTCCGCGACCGCCGTTGCGACAAACTCTCCACCGGCCAGAAACAAAAAACCTCCATCGCCCGCACTCTCGTCCACGATCCTCCCGTCATGATCTTCGACGAGCCCACCAACGCCCTCGACATCATGACCGCTCGCTCTATCGTTGACTTCATCCGCGAATGCCGCGACCGCGGCAAGACCGTCATCTTCTCCACCCACATCATGTCCGAAGTCGAAAAGCTCTGCGACACCATCGGCATCATCCAGTCCGGCAAACTCCTTACCGAAGGCACCCTCGCCCAGCTTCGTGATAAACACGGCGAGCACGATCTCGAAGAAATCTTCGTCAAAGTCGTCGCGCCCCACTACGTCGCCGAGGAGGCTCGCTAACATGTCCGCGCGTAATATTGGAATCGTCTACCGGAAGGAATTGACCGAAGCTCTCCGCGACCGCCGCACTCTCATCACCATGTTCGTCGTCCCCTTGGTTCTCTTCCCCCTCCTCAGCGTCGGCTTCGGCGCCGTGATCACCGCCGTAATCGGCAAGGCCAAGGAAGAATCTCCGAAGATCATGATCAAAGGCGGCGAAGATTCACCCGCTGTCGTCGCCGGTCTCAAAAAAGTGGAAAAAATTCAGATCGTTCCCCTCGACCCCGATTGGAAAAATAAAATCATCAACAAAGAGGTCCCCGTAGTAATCGAAATTCCAGCCGGATTCGAACAAAATCTCGCCGACCAGAAAGAACAAACCGTCACCATTGACGACTACGAAGGTGATCTCAAGTCCGAAATTGCTAAAGACAAAATCGAAAAGTATTTCCACGACTACCGCGACACCGTGGTCAAGGAACGCCTGGCGGCGCGCAGTATTCCCGCTACAGTACTCAAACCGTTCGAGTTAAAACAGCAAAACGTGGCTCCCCCGGAAAAGTCCGGCGGCGCTCTTTTTTTCGGCGGCTTCATCGCCTACATTGTTGTTTTTCTCTGCCTCAACGGCGGCATGCACCCCGCCATGGACCTCACCGCCGGCGAAAAAGAACGCGGCACCATGGAGACCATTCTCTCCAGCCCCATCTCCCGCGCGCATCTCGTCTTCGGAAAATTTCTTCTCGTACTCTCAACCGCCCTCGCCACCGCCGGTCTTTCCGTCATCTCCATGGGCGTTTCCTTCGCCATCGCCAATGCTCTCCACACTAAGCCCATCCAGGAAGGCGATTCTGGCATGACCTTCCACATCGGTTTCGGCGCCGCTCTTTCTGTGTTCATCATGGCCATTCCCCTAGCCGTGCTCTTCGCCGCCGTCCTCATCACCATCTCTTCTTTTGCCAAAAGCTACAAAGAGGCCCAGAGCTACATCATGCCTCTCCTCTTTCTCGTCATCATTCCCGCCATCGCCGCCATGATTCCCGGCGTCGAGCTCTCAGCCAAGCTCGCCCTCGTCCCCATCCTCAACGTCAGCCTCCTCTGCAAAGAGCTCGTCATCGGCACCTATCACTGGAACTACATCGCCATCATTTTCGCTTCCACCTGCGTCTACGCCGCCGTCGCCCTCTTCCTCGCCATCAAAATGTTCCAGCGCGAATCCGTCCTCTTCCGCTCCTGACACTTCCCAGCAGGGGCGGAATTCATTTCGCCCTTCCTTTCGCGCGCAGTCGTCCAACCTATCCAGCCTGCGAGGTCCAGCCCACATCCACTCAAACCAGACACAACATCTCTTCCTTCCTTACTGAAGACAGATAACTGATAACGGAAATCTGCCTCTCCAAAGCACTATCCTCCAACCAAAAACTAGCGCACACTACTTCTGAGGCCCTCAACATGTTGGCAATTGCCAGTTCCTGGAAGAAAAAACGCGACACCCTGAAAACAAGAAGAGACTCCCTCTTCGCTACCTACACAAAAGATCCCCACAACTTTCACCTCGCCCGCGAAATCAAGGCCCTCGACGACGAAATCGCCGACTGCACCCAGCACGTCGAACAAGAACGCCGCGCGGAACAACGCACTGCCTCCACCGAAAAACTCGTCACCACCCCCAAGTAAAACCGCAATCGTCCCCTACCATCACCCCACATTTTTCCCGCCCTTTGTTCCAGCGCGAATTCGTCCTCTTCCGCTCCTAACTTTTTTCATTCCAGTGCCGCAATTTATTGCGCCTTTGCATAACAGGATCTTAATTCTCCAGCTCCGGCCCACGAGGATGCCGTTCATCCTTCCCCTCCTCGCTGGACACTAAGAACCGGTAACCGTAAGCCGTCTCACCCCACCCAAGCGGAAGCCCTTCGCCGCATCCTTCCGTCTAAATCTCCGATGACAGCACGAGGACGCCCACGCGTCCCCTCGCACCTCGGCCCCAAAGACTCCGAAGGAGGCCGCTCCATGCGCAAGCCCGTCGCCCTACTCTTCGTCTTGGCAATTTTTTGTGCACTCGCCGCGGTCTCTTTGAGCCAAGGCAAACCATCCCCTGCCCCAATCCTCCAACTCGATCCCTCCGCCAAGTTCGGCCTCGCCAACGCGCAAATTCAGTGGCAGGAATACCGTGGCCGCCAAGCCGCCAAACTCGCTCCGCTCCCCGGCCACGAGCGTGATGTCGATCAAGAGATGCAGGCCACTCTGGTCGATTCAGACTTCCAGGACGGCATCATCGAAATCGACGTCGCCGGCGCACGCCGCCAGGGTTACTCCACCGCCGAGGACACCACCGGCTACAAAGGCATGATCGGCGTCACATTCCGCATCCAAAACGGCAGATCCGAACGCTTCTACGTTCGCCCGCAAAATGCCCGCCTCAACAACCAGCTCTTCCGCAACCGCTCCACCCAGTACGAGTCCGCCCCCGATTTTCCCTGGAATCAGCTCCGCGAAGATCATCCCGGCGAATACGAATCCTACGTCGACCTCGACCCCGGCGCCTGGACCCATCTCAAAATCGAAGTCTCCGGCATCAAAGCCCGCCTCTACGTCAACAACGCCCCACAGCCCTGCTTAATCGTCAACGAGCTCAAGCAAGGCTCCTCCCGCGGCAAAATCGCCCTCTGGGCCCGCATCAGCACCGACGCCTACTTCTCCAACCTAAAACTCTCCCCCACCACCGCCTTCTAAAATCGCCCCACGCCCCGAACGCCAATCTCCCGATTGGCGTTCCCTCCCATTCGCCTGGACTTTGAAATGTAGCCATCGCTCCATCATTTCTCCCCACCGACCGTGCAAAACACCCGGCACCGCCATTTCGAACGAAGCAGGCCGACTTTTTCTTCCCGGTTCGCTCCTGCGAACCGGTCGGCCTGCGTAGTGAGAAATCTCTCTTCGGTTTTCGCTTGCGCGTTCTACCCCCGATGAAATCTCTCTTCGCTTCTAATTTGCACGCAAACGTATCGTAGACACATGATGGGTTTTGACGTCGCGGAACAAATGTCCAACTAAAACCAGTCAAGTCATCAAGAACCAAAACAGGCAGAAAAATCCAACAGAAGCCCGCCTACGCAATCGCCCACGCCTCAACCGCTTCACCCCGCCGCACCCGAACCCTCACCTCCACGCGCGACCCCAGCTCGTTAATAATCGACATCAGCCGATCGACGGTAAACCGCCCGAGGCTCGCATTGCGGATGCGCGAGAAGTCCGCCGCCGCAATCCCTGTGCGCTCCTGCGCCGCGCGCACCGTCAACTCATCTCGCTCGAGCGCCTTAATGATTTCCGCCGCCAAAATAGCTTTGAACTGTTCCACGTCGGCATTCTTATGCCCCAAATCGCGGAAACATTCCCGCTTCCCCGCACCACTTGCAGCTTTTCCTTTTTCATCGCAAAAACCCCCTTCAATCTCTTCAACCGCTCCCGGATCAACTCAATTTCGCGTTGCGATCAGGTGCACATTTGCGCGCTTTCCGCAGCCCTTGCAGCGTCATTTCCTCAGCCATCAGTGCGGCCGCGCGCGCAGCAACCTGTTTGCTCCGTGCGGGGCTGAGCTTCTTGATAACCTCGTTCACATTCCTGGCCATAATATTTCTTCCCCTGTTTCGATCGTCGCGCGGCGCAGGTCTTGCGCAGAGCGAAAGCTGCGGCCTTTGATTTTTCCTAGCACCTCTCAACCACACTATCCGCAATCCCCCAAACCCCTCACTTCCCCTCCTCCATCAACTCCTGATTGTGCATCACCAAAATCTCCCACTTCCCCTTCTCCTTCGCCGCCACAAAGTTCATCAACCCCTTCCGGTTCGGCCACGGATTCCCCTGCGGGTCCGTCGCTCCGGTCATCTGCCACCTCACATCCACCGTCGCAATATCCGCCCGGATCAACCGCACCTTGCTATCCGTAGACGTCAGATGGCTGTTCTTGAACATGCCCGAAAACCTCGGCGCATGAAACGCCTCGATCTTCTCCCGTCCCCGCGCCCCCATCCCCATCACATTCGTAAAGTCCGCGTCCTCCGCAAACAACTCCGCAAAAGCATGCGCGTCATGCCGGTTCCACGCCTCCATGAACCTGTCCACCACTCCCCGAATCGCATCCTCATCGATTTCCTTCGACCTGGCCCCCACAGCCATCATCCCCACCAGCAACGACATCGCCACACAAAGCACGCAGATAGTCCTCATAATCGCCTCCCGGCGCCGCATTCTAGTCTTCTTCAACTCCGTCGGTGCACATCTTTCAAATTCTTGACACCAAGTTCTCATTGTGAGAACCTTCCACCTGATGCGCATCATCAAGCGCGCCGCACTAGAGAATTTCTGGCAGCGCCATCCAGACGCGAAAGCCAGTCTGGAATCATGGTACGGCGTGGTGCGCAAGGCCACTTGGAGAACCCCTGCGGAAATGAAACAAGTCTATCCCCACGCGGACTTGGTTGGGCGGAGAACGGTCTTCAACATCGCTGGCGATAAGTATCGTTTGATCGCCCGGGTGAACTACCAGAGCCAGCGTGTGTTCGTCTTGCGCTTGCTGACTCACGCGGAATACGACAAAGGGGCTTGGAACCAATGAGCACAACGACAATCGATCTCGACGAAAAAATCTACGGAAAACTCCTGGGCCGCACTCTTCCCCACGTCATCCGCACCGGCGAGGAATGCGAACGTCTCACCAACGAACTGCTGCGTCTTGACGAACGCGAGGATCTTTCGCCCGAGGAAACGGAACTCTCCGAATTGCTTACCGTCCTCATCAACGAATACGAAGAGCGCCGCTATCCCATTCGCAAAGCCAGCCCGCGGCAAACGCTCCAGCACCTAATGGAAGCGCGCAAGCTGACTCAAAAAGATCTCTGGAAACTTTTCGGCTCCAAAGGAATCACTTCCGAGGTCTTTCACGGCAAGCGTTCTATCAGCAAAACCCAAGCCAAGAAGCTCGCCACATTTTTCCATGTCGCCGCCGACCTCTTCATCTAGCCTCGCTCGCCCGCGACCAACGCCAACCCATGAAAATCAGCGCGACGCCTGTTCCATCACCAAACTCACGTTCTCCACTCCAGAGATCCGAATCTGGTCAAGCACCTTTTTGACATCCGCATACTTCGCCCGCGCATCTGCCCGCAAATAAATTCGCTTTTCCGCTCCACCCTTCAATCCCTCATGAATCTTTTGCGGCAGCTCATCTGGCGAAATATGCACCCTTCCAAAGAAAACCTGCCCGTCGCGAGCCACTACCACCTCCAGCACATCTTCTCGTAGGGCGTTGGGCAACTTAGCCGCGTGGACAACCACCGGCAAATCCACGTTTCTGGCCCTCCCATGAAATGGCGGAGTCCACGGCATCATCAAAAACATAAGCGCAAGTAGTATGCTCAAGAATCCAGTCGCGTCTATCCGCGCATAAAGCTCACTGTGCCGTCTCGGTTTCGGTCGAAACCCCGTGACTTGCTCCGCCATCTCACCTCACCAGCGGCCGCTGCATCTGCTCCACCAAAAAACTCACCCGCCACACCCCCGACTTCCTCACCTCATCCAACACCGTGCCCACATCTCCGTACTTCGCGCGTGCATCCACTTTCATAAACAACCGTTTTTCTCCACCTTGTTTCATCTTTTCTTGGATCCCATCCTTCAAATCGACAATGGCCATCATTGTCGTACCCAGGAACACCTTTCCGTCTCTAGTAAGAGCAACAACGGTCGCGTCATCCCGGGACGCTCCCGGCATAGTCGTTGCATTCTGCACCGTCGCCAAATCAAGTTGCTTAGCGTGCCCTATCATCGGCTGTGCAGTCATCGCCGCAATCAGAAGCATCACCACCACTCCCAACATCGGCCAGCTAATTTCGCCAAAGAAAATCCCATCAAGCCCCGTCTGTTTCCTTCGCAATCTCGATCGCCGAAAACACGCTCCATAGCTACTCACATCTCTCACACCAGCCCCTTCCACCTCCACATCTCGAAACGTCATGGCTTCACCTACCCAGTCCGGCCTATCCCGCATTCCAAACATCCCTTTCCTTAGACACCACCGCCGCTCGTGTGGCGCCACCCTTCGGGTGCTTGTTTAGCCGCGGCCATGGGAAGATTCTCAACCTTCATGTCGGTCAACAAATTCCAGTGTGCCGCTTCCGCAGGTCGGTTCACTCGTAGCCACTTTCTTTCCGCTTCCGTCAGCGAATCGTGGCATAGAGTGCCTTCTTTCACTAGGCGGGAGCGGTCCAGCACCGCGGTATATTCCTTCAGCCTCCGAGAACGTTGTTGGTCGGCTGTCTGGTTGCTCGATTGAGAAGCACTCAGGTGAGAAGCACCAAGTTGAGTGGCGAGCGTCGTAACAAATCCCAGCCGGTTCTGCAAATCATGCAGCTTCGCGTTTTGCACCGCCCAATCCCAGTCCAAGTCGGCATAGGTTAGCGCCAGCCACGGCAATCCTTCCACAACTCGCGTATCCAGATCAGTTTCCCGCAGTGCACTCAATAAGACTTCCGCAGGGTTACGCCGCACCCTTCCTCGAACGTGCCCGAATCCCGGATACCCCAGCCCGGCAAGTTCCGCTCGCAGCTTCTCGCTGCCACTGCTTTGACCTACCCCTTCCGCGCGCAACGGAAGCGCCGTCGCCCGAACATGCAGCACTTCCACCGCCTTGCGCGCCATCCGAGAAGGCCATACACGCCGGCCCCGTTCCGCCATCGACAGATAGGCCTGCGTAACCCCCAGCTTTCCCGCCGCCTCCTGCTGCGTCCATCCCATCCGCATCCTCGCTTCTCTCAATTCTTGCCCATTCATAATCAATCCTCATGCCTGCCCCAGCGCAAAAAATCCTCCCAATAAAATATAACATATGATGTTATAAATGTCGACGTCCAATTCCCCCATTCCGTCCCCCAATTCCTCCACAATTCGAACCGTTCGTCTCACCTCTTCGTGCTCTCTGCCTCTGCCCTAAGTCACTCTTTTTCCTTCTCTTCCGCCCCCTCCTCCGTTCGAAAGTACTACTCCGCCGTTCGAATATAGTACTACATATAAAATATGTTGACATAAGCAACATTCTATGCTACCATTCGTCATGGCACTGAGAAACTTCTTCCCTCAGCTTCAACCCACGCCGCCTGGTTCTCCGTTTTTTCCTCGCTTCTCCTGCGCGACTCCTTCATCCTCCTTGCATTTCTCGCTTTTCCCACCCCCCATTTCGTTCATCCCCTTTCCTATCAATACCTTGCACACTCTTTTGAACCACGGCGCCGCCTTATCTCTTTTCTTGTCATACACTTACGCACTCTTTTCGTCCCAACGGAGGGTGTCACCCTTCCCCATTCCCAAAACTCCCAACTCCAGCCGCCTCCCATGTAGCGGCCGCCTTCCTAGGCGGGCCGCTCTTCCCCTCTTCTTTCACCCGCAAGCCCTCGCGAAGCAACACTCCATCCACATCCCGTGTAGGGGCCGCCTGTCGTTTACCCCGACCCGGTCGGGGAGGCGGGCCGCTCTTCCTCTCTTCTTCGGCCGCCAACCCCTCCAGAATCAATACCTACGCACCCCTCTCACAAATGTTGCATTTAAAGAGCTTACAACCCCTTTACATGCAACACTTACGCAAAATACCCCATCTAACCCCTTTAGAAGCAACACTTACAAAAAACACGGGGGAGGGGCCTCACAGAGACCCTCCCCGGCATGGCTGCAAACCAGAACTCGGCGCACGTTCTACTCGTATCCCATTGTGGAGACACCCCATGCGCCGACGCCTGATTCGCATCGCCCTGATTCTCTTACTCTTCCCGCCCATCCTCGCCGCCGTCGCCGGATGGCTCGGCGCTCCAGGCTTCCTCCATCCCCTCCGCCGCGAACTCACTCCCGATCTCATCCGCGAAGCTGACACCTCCTTTGCTGTCACCCACTCTTCCCGAAAGACTTTACCGTTCGCGCTCCCGACGGAGTCCTGCTACACGGCTGGAAAGTTCACCCGCCCAATCCCAACGGAAACTGGGTCATCCTTTTCCACGGCGTCGCCGACAACCGCATCGGCGTCATCAGTCAATCCGAATTCCTCCTCCGCGCCGGCTACAGCGTCGTCATGATGGACGCCCGCTCCCACGGCGCCAGCGAAGGCACCATCGCCACCTACGGTTGGCTCGAACGCACCGACACCAAATCCATCGTCGACGCCCTCCTCGCCTCGCTGTCCTCCGATCGCATCCCAACGGAAACGCGTGTGGCCCCCTCTAATTCCGCAGGGGCGGGGCTTGTCTACCCTGACCCGGTCGGGGCCAGGCCGGCCGCAACTTCGGCACAAATGCATCCGTCAGGCCATCCCCCAATCCTGCAAATGTCTCCGGGATTCCGCCCGCCTCCCAGCATCTATCCAAGTCAACAATTTGAAGACCACGGGATCTTCCATGTGCCGCTACATCCACCGCCCCACGTCTTCGCCCTCGGCGAATCCATGGGCGCAGGCATCGCGCTGCAATCCGCTGCCGCCGATCCGCGCATCGAAGCCGTCGTCGCCGAAGCGCCCTTCGCCAGCCTCCGCGAAGCTTCCTACGACTACGCCGGCCTCCGCCGCTCGCCGCTCCTCGGCAAAACGCTCTTCCGGCCCTTCAGTTGGGCGCTGATCTATCACGGCGAAAAAATCGCCGGCATCGACATCTCGCAAGTCTCCCCGGAAAAATCCGTCGCCTCCCGCTCGTTTCCCCTTCTCCTCATCTGCGACGAAAAAGACGACGCCCTCCCCTGCCGCCATGCCCAACAGATCTACAACGCCGCCCTCGGCCCCAAACAACTTTGGGTGGTCCCCGGCGCCTTCCACACCGCCGCCCTCGGCTTCCAGCCCGCTGAATTCCAGCGCCGCGTCCTGACCTTTTTCAACGAGGTGATTGCCAAATCTGCGCCAAAAGCGCCGCGCTATTGAGCGCTGGCAAAGCTCGAATTCATTGCAACCTATACAGGGAATGGAACTTGGAAAACATTGAGTCCGGCAAAATGATTCGCGGACCAGCACCGCATCGCAGCAAGGCCAGGAAAGACGAGAAGGAAATGACACGCAAGAGTCAATCTCACATACGCCACACGCACCCTGCGGCGACGTTTGCTCCTGTATCTTCTATACAGCGCCAAGAATCTTTATCAATGGGAGTATTCAAAATGCCCGGCCAGTCTGCTCGCTTCAAAAATTGGGGAACACCCGAACGCATCGCCGCGTGGGCCGGCTCTCTGGGCTTTGCTCTCAGCGTGATCTTATTGTCGCTGTACTTCGCTGCGGGAAATTCCGCCGATTCCGGCATGCTGTGGCGGACATCTCTGGAGAATTTATCCGTCCTGCTCTGGCCCAGCGCATTTCTTCTCGCGGGAGCGCAAACGCTGCGCGGCGGCATCGTCCTCTTCCTGCTCTCGGCTTCGCTCAACGCCGGATACTATGTGTTTATTTCGCTTTCGGGTTACCTTGTTTGCCACAAGCTGGAAGTCTTCACCGCTTCCTCCCGCATGCTGCAAGCCGCACCCGTCCGCGTTTACCACGCTCCCCGGCTGATCCAGCACGTTCCCGCATCGCGTTCATTCAATTAGAAAATTCCGCGGCCGGCGAAATAAATAAGCCGCGCGTAGCTGCGGGCGATTCCATATTGGACAAAGCCGTGCTCGCCATCGCGAAACATGATTCTTACGCGAGACATGATTCTTAACTGCGTCTCGCGCTCGCCCGAAGAATCTCGAATCAGCCGCGAGGCCTAAATTACGCAGCCGCACCGCGAGAGCCGCGATGGTTTCCACGCGCCAATCATCTGGCGAAGCTGGCACGCGGATTTTGCTAGTGCAAGCGCAGCCGGCGCATCCGCAGCGAGCACAAGCGCAGCTGATGCAGGCGCTGCCGGTGCAGGGGCAGTTAGTGCAGGTGCAGCGCGTTGTGACGCGCTTCCCATTCCTGGCTCAAACGCCGCACGGTTTCGCGGAGGCGCACCGCCAGCGCGGCGATGGTTTCGATGCGCTGCTGGCCGCCTTCGGGCATGCGGTTATCGCTATTGCGGCGCATCTCCGCAAGCAACAGTTCCGCGTTGCCCAGAATTCCGGTGAGCGGATTGTTCAGTTCGTGGCGCAGCACTTCTCCAAAACCTTCGCCCTCTTCCGCGAGAGGCAGGCAAGCGCTCTCGTTGAACTGCTGGGACTGCCGCAACCGCCGCTCCACCAGTCCGAGGGCCACGGGAAGACACGCGCCGCTGCGCTCGACATAGTCCGCGGCACCCGCCGCCACCAGCGCCGAAAGTTCGATTTGCCGCCCGGTTCCCCCGATCACCACCACGGGGGCATGCAGCGCCAGCGAAGTGACCGCGGCGCCAAGACGCGGGGCTTTTTCGCGCGACTCGTCCGGCTCGCAGGTGACCAAGGTGTCCTCGAGCAGGATGACCGCGGGGGCGGCGTCTTCCACGATGCGCCGCGCGGCATCCACGCTGGCCACGGAGGCCACGCGGATTCCTTCCTCGAAAGATTCCAGTCTCTTGCGCGCGGCGAGGCACAAATCGGCGTCATCGCTCACCAACAAAATGGTTTGTTCCCGGGTCGACATTTTCTTATCCATTCCCAGCTACATTTCCTCTTGCGATCGCCGGGGAGCCCTGGCTGTGTGATTTGCTTCCCAGCACTCGCCACACTTTTTCCGTCAGCTCTTCCATGCGGAAGGGCTTGGCGACGTGCGGCAAATGGTTTTGTTCGAGAAATTCGTGGGTGTGCGGCGCGATGACGTCGCCGGTGACGAACAGAAAACGCTCGCGCAGCGGATTGCCGGAGCGCACCAGCGATTTGTAAAAATGCTGGCCGTCGATTCCCGGCATCTTCATGTCGCAGATCACCAGATCGAAAGGCTCGCGGGCGGCGCGTTCGAGCGCTTCCCGGCCATCGAGAAGAACCTCCACGTGCAGCCCTTCGTCCTCGAGGACGTCGGCGATCAAGCGCGCGACCGTGGGTTCATCCTCGACGACCAGCACGCGACCGGAGGAAAGCAGCGAGGAGCGATTCAACAGAGGCCCCGAGGAAGACCCCTGGGCCGCAGGCCGTTCCTGAGGTCGTTCCCCCGGTCTTTCCAGAAGTCTCTCTTCCGGCCGTTCCGCGGGAATTGCGCTGGCGCGCGGAGGCTGCTTGAAGACGGGGTTTTCCTCTTTTTTATAAAGCGCGGGAGCCAATCCGGGAAGTTCGATGGAAAAGGTGGCGCCGCCAGACGGCGGGCTGGACAGGTGCACGCGCCCGCCATGTTCGCGCACGATGTTGAGCACGATGGCCAGCCCCAGCCCGGTGCCGACGCCCGCGGGCTTGGTGGTGAAAAAAGGATCGAAGATACGCGCCTGAATCGCTTGCGGAATACCCGGGCCATCGTCGGAGACTTCCAGAAGCACGCGGCGCTCGGCGATGCGTTTGGTGCGGAGAAGAATGGTTCCACCCTGGCCGTGCTGCTCGAGGGCTTGCCGGGCGTTGCCGACCAGGTTCATCAATACCTGCTGCAACTGCCCGGAGTCGCCGAGAACGTAAGGAATCAGCGGATCCAGATCGAGTTCGACGCGCACTCTTTCGGCGGTCATGCCAAAACGCTGGAGATCCATGGTGCGCTGGACGATATGGTTCAAGGCCACCGGGCGGCGCTCCGGGGGGCTTTCCCGAGCGGAGAAGAGGAGCTGGCGCAAAATGCCGCTGGCGCGCTCGGCTTCCTGATAGATTTGCTGGGCCTCGCTGAATTTCCCGGTGGAGTCCTGGCGCAGCAAGAGCCTTTGGGAGTAGCCGAGAATGCTGGTGAGCGGATTGCTCAACTCGTGCGCGACGCCGGTGACCATCTGGCCGAGGGTGGCGAGTTTTTCGGTCTGCAAAAGTTTGGATTGGAAGACGCGCTGGGCCGTGAGGTCGCGGTAAATTTCCAGGCGTCCGAGGCGTTTTCCGGCGGCATCCAGGACCACGCGCGAAGCACGCTCCAAAATGCGCGGTATGGGGCGGGCCAGGTGGAGTTCCTCACGGACGCCACCCTCGATGCCGCGCGCGAGTTCCCGCCAGCGTTCGGAAAATCCGGCGGGTTCGGCGACCTGGAGTTCCATGCGTTCGATCCAGGCTTCCAGAGTCTTATATTTGCCGGACTCCTCGGGAGCCAGCCCGGCGATCTGTTCGAACCGCGAGTTTACGGCGCGGACGTTTTCACGGGCGTCGAACAGAATCACACCCTCTTCGAGCCATTCGATGACGCTCTGGAGTTCCGCTTCGACGCGCCCGGCGGCGTCCCCGGCGCGCTGCCGCTGCGGGACATCCAGGATGACAGCGGTAAAGTCCTCGTCCGCGGAAACCACGCGGCGGACGCGGACTCTTTCACCATTTCGCAGTTCACCCTCGGGGAGACTTTCCACGGAGGTCCTGCCGGCGCTCCTGGCGGCAGCGCGGCGGCGAGCCCAGTTTTCGATGTGTTCGCGATCGGCGGCGCGGAATAGCTCGGCAAAGTCCGGGCGCGAGTTTTCATTTTCGAGCAGCCCGGAGAATTCCTTCACGGATTCTCCGAGCAGGTCGCGGGCCCCCCGGCTCATGGCCGCGACTCTTCCGGAAGCATCCAAAAAAATTGCGGGTTCCTCGTTGCTTTCGAGGAGCGCTTTTTGCCAAGCCGCCCGGCGCAGTTCTTCCCGGTCTTGCACCCGGCGATCGAGGGCCAGACCTGCAAGCGCGGCGCGAAGTTCCAGGCGGTCCAGCGCCGCGAGCGAGGCCGAGCCCGGAGACAGACCGGCTACCAGCGCTCCCAAGAGTCTTCCGCGCGATCCGATGGGAATCGCCACGATGCGCGCGACTTCCCCGTGGGACCAGGAAACGTCCGGCTCGCTTCCCACGACGCGGCGCGCGGCCAACGCTTTCCGCCAGACGGCCGCGAGCGGCTCGTTCTCCGCGGCGCATTTCCATGCGGAGCCTCCGCTCTGCCAATGAAAATCAAGATTCGCAGACTCGCCGGGACCAGGCCCAGGTTGGGCCAGAGAACCGATGAGAGCAAACGCAGCGCCGGGGCCGGAATGGCGGTCCTCCGAGATGGTGCAGCTTTGCGCGAGTTCGAAAAGCAGGTCATCCGGGACGCTGGAATTGCCCAGAGCCGTAAGGATGCGCCGAGCCAAGGCGGTGTCCGTTTGACGCGCGCTCATGGCGCGCTGCTGATCGAGAAGTTCCACGGCCAGCGCGAGTTCCGCAGCCAAGTTTTCCGCAAGTTCCCGTGGAAGGACCGCAGGTTTCCTGCGGGTTCCCGCGAGAAGCACGCCGAGCAGGCGGCCTTTTGCTTCGATGGGAACCCACAATGCGCGGCGCAGTTCGACGAGCGCCCCGATCAACATAGACTCGTGGGAGTGGTCCAGATCTTGTTCGACACTCTGGAGGCCGGCGATGAGTTCGGGCGGCAGGGGCGCTTCCGGCGAGAGTTGCGACCATTCCCCGGATGGGGTCTGGCCTTCGATGTCCCAGAGGGCGCCGTGAAAACGGAGCGGGCCGCGGGCAGCGGCGGAAGGTTCGGATTCCAGCCACACTCCGGCGCGGGTTACATCTCCGCCGCGGGCCAGCTTACGTAAGGCTTCGGCGACGAGATCCCCGCGCGAGCCACCCTCCACGGCGATGCGCGCCACGCCGCACGTTGCCGGCGCAGCTGGTGCCGGCTTTTCCCAAAATCTCATACGCGGGGTTCGCACAGATGTACCGTTCCTCCGGGGCTGGGCTCGGCGGGCAACGCGCGAGAACACGCGCCAGCAACGCCGCACTCTCTTCACGCTCTTGCATCGGCGTATCCAACCCCGGGGTTCACTTTCTGCTTGAGAATCAAGTACTTAGACAAAGCTCAGGGAGAGGGAGGGCGAGGGAGCATCCCATGTCGAGATTCCGCGGGGGGAGATTCCCAGAATGAACCGAGGCAGGACGAACAGAGTGCAGATCCTTCCGGAGGGGAAGGAAAGAAGAGCCAGCTGCGGACGCGGGGTTACGCTTCGGCGTGTTCCATATGGTATTGCTTGAGCTTGCGGTACAGCGTGGTTTTGCCGATGCCGAGCATGCGCGCGGCGGCCAGCTTGTCGCCATTGGTTTCGCGGAGCGTGCGAAGGATGGCGCGGCGTTCGAGCTCTTCCAGGGGCAAGACTTCATCTTTATCCGGCGCGCGATCGCTGGTGGGATATTGGAGATTGGAAGGGAGATCGGAAACCGCGAGGATGGGCCCGGAGCTGAGGGCCACGGCGCGTTCGATGGCGTTTTCGAGTTCGCGCACGTTACCGGGCCAGTCGTAGCCGATGAGGCGGCGCATGGCGTCTTCGGAAATGGTGCGAGTTTCCGACTGGGTGCCGGAGAACTTTTCGAGGAAGGAGGCGACCAGCAGAGGAATATCGCTCTTGCGGTCGCGGAGCGGAGGCAGCTTGACCTGGACGACATTGAGCCGGAAATAGAGATCCTGGCGGAAGGCCCCGTTGCGAATAGCGGTTTCGAGATCGCGGTTGGTGGCGGCGATGATGCGGGCATTGAATTGGCGCCGTTCGGTGGAGCCCACGGGTTTTACCTCGTGCTCCTGGAGGGCGCGCAGGAGCTTGGCCTGCATGTCCACCGGCATGTCGCCGATTTCATCGAGAAAGAGGGTGCCGCCGTGAGCGGCTTCGATGAGGCCTTGCTTGGCCTGCAGGGCGCCGGTGAAGGCGCCCTTCACGTAGCCGAAGAGTTCGGATTCAATGAGGGTGGGAACGAGCGAGGAGCAGTCGACGGGGACGAAGGGGCGGTCTTTGCGGACACCCAGGAAATGGATGCTGCGGGCGACGAGCTCTTTTCCGGTGCCGCTCTCGCCAAGGATCAGGACGGGATACTGGTGCTGGCTGACTTTCTCGATGACCTTGTAGACGCGCTGCATCTTTTCGGAAACACCGATGAGGCCGCCGAAACCGGGACGGGTGCGCAACTGTTCGCGAAGCAGCCGGTTTTCCAGTTGCAGATCGACGGCGCGAGCGACGCGCTCGAGACGCGAGCGGAGTTCTTCGATGCGGAAAGGCTTGGTGACGTAGTCGAGCGCGCCCATGCGGGTGGCTTCCAGGGCGGAATCGATGGTTCCGTACTGGGTGAGGACCACGACGGCGACTTGCGGGTGAACGTCGTGGACACGTTGCAAAAGGTCGAGACCGCTGCTCTCGGCGAGTTTTAGATCGGTAAGGAGAATATCGACGGCGGAGTGCTCGAGCACGTCGTAGGCTTCGTCGGCGGTGGCCACGCTGCTGGCCTTCATGCCGCACTGCTCGGCGACGGCCGAGCAGGTCTCGCGGATGGTCTGTTCGTCATCGACGATAAGAATGTTCATGGATACGGCTTCACGGCGGATAACGGCTTGTTCGCTCATCGCGAGGAGCTCCTGGAAAAGCATTGCGGTTCAGTGGAAATCAGGGTAAGGCGGAGCACCCGGAGTTCCAATTGCGGAAAACGACGTATTTACTTAACGAGAAACAGTTTATGGGTTTGCTCCTCAGTGACGTTCTATTCCAAATTGGAGCACGTGTCAATCTTGATTATCGGGGAAGAGGAATAAGGGGAGTGGATGGAAGGGGATGCCGATTTGGGACGGGCGGGGCCCGAATTGGGACAGTTCGAGGTTTAAACTGGGATTAGGGCGTGGCGGCTGTCCCTGGCTCCCAGTGCAAGACGCCGTCGGTCTGCGAGGCGGCGAAGAATCCGCCGTGGCCGTCTTCCGCGAGTCCGGTGAGGATGCTCTCCTGACCGGGACCATCGAGGCGCTCCCAGCTCTTTCCCGAATCTCGGGATAGATAGACGCCGCCGTTTTTCATGGGGAGAACGAGGAAGCGTTTGGTGATCAGGGGCATGGCGGCGGCAGCGGCGGGCAAGCCGTTCTGCAAGAGTTGCCAGTGCTCGGCGGCGGGTAGTGCGGACTGGTAGACCCCATCCTGCGTGGCGATGAAAAGAGTGTTTCCCGTGGGCGTGGCGACAACGCGGACCCAGAGAAGCGCTTCCGTGGCGGCGCCGGGGGATGTGCTAGTCCAGTTTTTTGTGGTCCAGGTTTTGCCTGCATCGAGAGAATGGAAGAGGCTGACGGCGGAGACGGCCCAGAGTTCGCCAGCTCCAGGAAGAACGTCGAGGCTGCGAAGCGCTTCCGCGGGTGCGGCGGGCGAGGAACGCCGCAAAACGGGCTGGCCGATTTCGCCGGACCAGAAGCCGTTGGCGGCGGCGATGAAAATCCGCGATTGCATGACTTGTACGTCGAAGACTTGCGGGTCCCGCGCCGGGGCTGGGGGCTGGCGCGAGCCGGCGGGTGAAGCCGGAGGGAGAAAGCGGAAGCGCCGCCACTGGCTTGAAGCGTCATCATAACGAGCGAGGCCGCCAAGGTTGAGGCTGGCCCACCAGCCTGCCGAAGTGGCGAAAAGCTTCCGCACACCGCCGGAGGGAATTTTAGCGGGAAGCGGCGGCCAGGTTTTTCCGGAGTCGGGCGTCTCGAGCAGGGAGTCTTCTGGCCCGGCGAGATGGAGGAGCAGGCGGCGCGGGTCGCGCGGGTCGCCGAGTAAGCCAGCGGCCACGCGGTGAGAAAAGCCGGCGTTGGCGGGAGAGAAATGTTGGCCACGATCCTGGCTGACGAGTACGCCTTGGCTTTCCGTGCCGAGGAGTAACTGGGACGTTCCCGCGCCGGCGGGCACCACGGCCACGGCGTTGATGACCCATTCGCGCGGGGTAGTGCGCGTCCAGGTTTCTCCGGCGTCGCGGGTCACCCAGAGGCCGTCGGTGGTGCCGGCATAGAGAACGCCGGGATCTCGCTGGTCTTGCAGGATGGCTAGCGTGCGGCGCGAGGAATACGGAATGCCCTGGAGTTTGATCCATGTGGCGGCGCGATTTTCGCTGCGGTAGATCCCCGAGCAGGCGCTGGCAAAGAGGCGCGCGGGGTTGGCGGCGTCGATGCGCAGGCTCATGACGTCGGAATCGTCGATCATGCCGGTGGCGATGGGGAGCCAGGTCTTGCCGCCGTCGGTGGTCTTCCAGGGCAGGTGATAGGTTCCGGCGTAGATGGTATTCGAATCGGCGGGATCGATAGCCAGGGAGTCAATGTTTTTCAGCTCGTTGTCGCCGGCGGGGGAGATGCGTTGCCAGTTTGCGCCGGTATCGTTCGAACGGAAGATGCCCGTGCGCGTGCCGGCGAGCAGGAGTTCGGGGTTCGAAGGAGATTGCACGAGGGCGCGAACGGCTTCGCCACGCAGTCCGGCGAGGGTCCAGGTGCGGGCGCCGTCGTCGCTGCGGAATACGCCGCCGCCCGCGGCAGGATCCTGAAACCATAAAGCGGCGAAAAGGCGATTGGGGTTGCGTTGGTCGACGAGCAACTGCTGGACTACTCCATCGAGGCGCGCGCCAGCGCGGCCGCGGAGTGTCCAGGCGGGAGCGGATTGCGGCGATTCGAACGAAGAGGCAAAAACGTGGCCGTCCGCGGTGCCGAGATAGACGGCGCCGCCGGGGCCGGCGGCCAGCGAGAGGACGTCGCCGCCTTCCGGACCGCGGCGTTCCCAAGTTTGCGCGGAGCTGCGCGCGGAACCGCAGAACAGCAAAGCCAGGCACGCGGCCACCTGCAAAAACATTCGCGACACGTTCTTCAATTCGTTTTTGCCCTCACGCAGCGTGGCCGCCGAGAACGGCAGAAAAGGAAGCGGGCTCCAAGAGAAGTTCCTCAAAGAGCCCGCCTCCGGAATTAGAATTCAGCGGCGAGCAGCCAGCGACGAAAAGCCAGCTGCCAGCCAAGTGGAATTAGAAGGTGGCGCCTTCCGGCACGATCACGAAGTCGACACGGCGGTTTTCTTTCTCCATGCCCTTCTCGGTCGAAGCGGTTCCGGTGCGTGTGGTGATGCGGGAAGCGTCGATGTCCTTTTCGCCGAGATATTTCTTGGCGAGGTCGGCGCGCTCTTGCGCGATCTTGGCAGCCTTGGGCTCCTTGGGATCGGCGAAGCCCACGATGACGAGCTTGGCGGTAGGATCGTTCTTGAGCCGCAAAGCCACGTCGTCGCCGACGCGCTTGCAGGCGTTATCGAAGCGTGAAGCGCCGGGCTTGGTGTAGCCGCAATCGCCGACCTTGGTGGCCTGCGGAGGAGGAGGAGGCTGTTGTACGTCCACGTTGGTGTTGGCGTCGGCGGTGCCGCCGCGGCCGTCGCTCACCGAGCACTTCACGGTGTAGCTGCCGGGCTGCAAGCCGGTGGAATCGAATTGCACCTTGGGACCGTCGCCGACGATCTGGCCGCCGGTCGGGGCGTAGCTGTAGGTCAAGGGGTCGCCGTCGGGATCGCTGGCCGTGGCGATGATGCCGGTGCGTTCGCCGGGCATGATCGGGCTGCGCTCGGTGGCGCAGGAGATCGTGGGCGGCTGGTTGGGCTTGGGAGCCACGGTAATGTCGGTGGCGCAGGTGGCGGTGCCGCCCTTGCCATCGTCGACCTTGGCGTTAACCGTGTAGCTGCCGGTGTTGAGGCCGGAAGAATCCCAGCGGGCATCGGGGCCGGTGCCGGAGACGGCGCCGCCGGTGGCGGTGTAGCTGTAGGCCAGCGTGTCGTTGTCGGGATCGCTGGCGTTCACGTGGATGGCTACGCTGTCGTTCGAGCCGGCGTAGACGGAAGTGGGATTTGCGGAGCAGGCCGCGACCGGGGGGTGATTTGGAGGAGGAGGAGGATTGGGAAAGCCCCAGCGGAAGACCAGGCCGGTGGCGGCGCGGAAGTTATTCTGACGCGCCGAAGCGCCGAGACCGGAGCCGGAAAAGTTGGTCATGAGGTAGTCGAGCTGGGCGAAGCGCCAAGCCAGGTTCTTGGTAAGGACGACGTCGATGCCGCCGCCGGCGGCCAAGGCGAACGCGCTTTGCGAGCTGTCCCCCGTGAGCGCGGAACTGCCATGCGCACCACCGACCAGGAATTCGCCAAACGGAACGAAGTGGTCAAATTTGCGGAGGTTCAGGCGCGGGCCGAACAGATAGGTGTCCAGGCTGCTTTTTGTGCCGACGTGGCTTCCCGTCAATGGGAAAAGATCGCGTTTGCCTTGGGCCCAGCCGGCTTCGCCGACGAGACCGAGCCAGCGGGAGACGTTGTAATCGAACGAACCGGTTACGCCATGGGCGTTGAAATTATTGAAGGGGTCGCCGGGGCCGAAGTTCACATACTGGTACATGACGGCGACTTCGTACTTGGGAATGAGGCGGCCGGGCGGAATTGGCTGAGGGGAAGGCGCAGGCCCCGGAAAGGGAGTGGCCTTCGGCGCATCGGGCGCCATGAAGAAGCCCTTGCGAGCAGGCACGGCGTTAGTGACCGGCGCTGGATTGGCCGCCGGCGCGCTCTTTTCAGTTGGATCCGAGGTTGCTTTGTCATCGGTTCCGCTATTTTTCTGCTGGCCCCACGCGGGCAGAGCCAAAAAGGCGCCTGCCGCTGCAATCGCACACCACTTGCGCATCATTCCCCCCTAAACTCTCTCTGAGAAATCTCGTTTGTGATTCACGCGCCCGCCTAAGAATATTCGCTGCTTTGAGCGGACCCCGTAAGACGAATCGCAGCTTTCCACGCCCGGCTTCCTCGCAGCCCGCCACACGCAACGGGTACCTCTCCCTCGAATTCTCACCCCAATAAGGGAGGCACCAAAGGAAGCAACAAAACGCGGTGCCGTTAGCCTATTCCAGAATTCGTTGCTTTCGCAACTGTTTCCTTCTGGACACCGCAATTCGACCCAGATGCTGAATTTGTGCGCCGCACCATTCGGTCCATCAAACAGTGCGGTACCGGGCTCGTGGATTTCATTCCATTGCGTTAGGACACTACCATTCTGTTTTGCGGTGCTGGAATATTCGATGCTTTTCGGGGCGGAAGGAGTGCAGGCAATTCTTACGGGCTGCGGGTTGTGTGGACGGGGCTGGAATGGCCGCCGGCTCCGCGGTTTTGGCCCCGCTGGACAGGGGCAGTCGCCGCGCGGTCCACTGTCCTTTATTGCGTCCACGGGGCAGTTTCGCGGCGTCGAATCACTGCCTACATTGGAAAGCTACAACCTCCCAGCAAACGGCGTGCGCGACCAATTTTGTTCGAACGGCAAACTCTCGGCGGGCAAGGCCTTGGGGCCGCATTCGAAAAGGAGTGGCTCTATGAACTCTTCCTTCGGCAAGTTTAGGCTGCGGTTTGATGGTGCGAATTTTGGACCGGTTCGTTCACCTCGCCTTTTGTTTGGAATGTTTTTTCTGGGTCTGTCTGTGGCGATGGCAGGGGCGGCTGCGGCCAAAAATGGTCCAGGATCGCTGCCTGCGTCGGTGCTTTCCGCGCATACCGTGTATGTAGAGAATCAAACGACCGACGCGCAGTTGCAGACCAGCATTTATGCCGAACTCATGAAGTGGGGAAGGTTTCAGATCGCCGATACTCCGCAAAAGGCGGACCTGATTCTGCGGATTTCGAACGGCAACTTTGTGAAATTCGTTTCCGGAGACGAGCCCGCACCCGTGGCGGATGCGAAATCGGCGGTCCCCGCGCCGCAAACCGCGGAAGAATCCGTGCCGCCGGGTTTCACGCGCATCACCGTCGTTGATCCGAAGAGCGGCAACGCGCTCTGGAGCGGGCAGAAGAAGACCGCCGGGTCACCGGCGAGCTGGCATTTGCTGGATGGATTTCGCGAGGCGATCGAAAAAGCTCACAACGGGAAATAATCTTGAACTCCCGCGACAACCGGCGCCGATAGTACGGCCGAAATCTTCAATTCGCTCCGAGAGACCGACTGAAGATCGGTTCGCGTCTATAGCGCGACTCTTGTTCACGCCTTTTATCCCGCAATACACTCGGGCGCTTGCTTTCCGCGGGGGCCGCTCCTACTCTATTGGACGGTTGTATTGAGTGTATTGAGCAAGCCTTTGCAGCCCTCTCTTTAATCCCTCGGTTGCGTCTAAAGCAGTGATGGTTGTTTGGCTGGACGCATGTCCGAACGGCGGGGGAACAATCAGGCTGGACAATTCGTAGATGCTTTGGTTGCGGCGGTTATGGAATGCGCCGGAAATGCCGGCGGCACAGGAGAGGTACGTCGATGAAACGATTCACTTTGCTGGTCATGCTGGGGTCCGCGTTGGCGTTGAGCGCCTCCGCGCAGCGGCTCCCGGAAAATGCCGTGCCGGAGAGCTACGACTTGAAGTTCGAACCGAACCTGGCCAAAGCTACGTTCGCGGGCGAAGAGACGATTCACCTGAAGCTGCTGAAACCCGCCGCTTCCATCACACTGAATTCCGCGGAAATCGAATTCGTAGAAACGAAGGTGACGGCGGGCGGATCGACGCAGACGGCGACAGTAACAGCGGACGACAAGAACGAGTCCGCCACGATTACCGTGCCAAAGGAAATCCCCGCCGGGCCCGCGGAGATTCACATTCGATTTAACGGCATCCTGAACGACAAGCTGCGCGGGTTTTATTTGAGCGAGACGACGCGCCGCCGCTACGCCGTGACGCAATTTGAAGCCACCGATGCGCGCCGCGCTTTCCCGTGTTTCGACGAGCCTGCATCCAAAGCCGTCTTTGGCGTCACGCTGGTGATCGACAAGGGCGACATGGCGATATCAAACGGCAAGATCGTTTCCGACACGCCGGGACCCGGCGACGGCAAGCACACGCTGCAATTTTCCCCGACGCCGAAAATGTCCACTTATCTGGTGGCCATGATGGTCGGCGATTTCCAGTGCGTGGAGGGCGGAGCGGATGGAATTCCCATTCGCGTTTGCGCGGTTCCGGAAAAGAAGGATTTGCTCTCCTACGCGCTGGTTTCCGCGGAAAACATTCTAAAATTCTACGACAAGTATTATTCCATCAAATATCCGTACAAGAAGCTGGACATCATCGCCTTCCCGGATTTCTCCGCGGGCGCGATGGAAAACACCGCAGCCATCACTTACCGCGAAACCCTGCTGACCATCGACGACAAGACGGCTTCCGTCGACGCGCACCAGCAAGTCGTCAGCGTCTTGGCGCACGAGATGGCGCACCAGTGGTTCGGCGACCTGGTGACCATGAAGTGGTGGGACGATATCTGGCTGAACGAAGGATTCGCGACCTGGATGTCTTCCAAGCCGATGGAGTCTTGGAAGCCGGAATGGCATGAAGAGCTGAACGAAATTCAGGGCACGGGCGGCGCGCTGGGAGTCGACTCGATCGCGTCGGTCCGCGCGATTCGCGCGAAGGCGGAAACTCCCGCGGAAATTCAAACGCTCTTCGACGGCATTGCCTATGGCAAAGCCGCTTCCGTGTTGCGCATGGTCGAGTCATACGTTGGACCGGAAGTATTTCGCAAAGGCGTGAACGCGTACCTCGATAAACACGCGTATGGAAACGCGACGGCGGAGGATTTCTGGAGCCAGGTGGCGGCTACTTCAGGCAAGCCGGTGGACAAAATCATGGCGACGTTCACCGAGCAGTCCGGCGCGCCGCTGGTCTCGGTGAAGACATCGTGCAGCGGCGGCAAGACGGACGTTACGCTTTCGCAGGAGCGTTATTTCGCGGACACTGCGAAACTCGCAGCCGGTTCCAAGGAACTTTGGGAGATTCCAGTCAATCTCCGCGCGGCCTGTTCGAAAGAGACGAAGTATGTGCTGCTCACAAAACGCGAGGAGAAATTTGAATTGCCGGGCTGCTCGCCATGGGTTTACGCGAATGCGGGCGGACGCGGCCACTACCGCAGCGGCTATGAACCGGACGCGCTGGCAAAAATCAGCGCGGAAATCGAGACGTCTTTTTCGCCGGAAGACCGCATTCGCCTTCTGGGAGATATCTGGGCGATGGTGCGCGTCGGGCGATTGAACATCGGCGACTACCTCGGCACGCTCGGCAAAATGCAGGGCGAACGTTCGCGCGCTGTTGTGGACGTGATGATCGGGCACATCCCGGAAATTCACGACAACGTCGCGGCGGCCGCCGACCGGGCGGCATTCGAGAACTGGGTGCGCACTTTTCTGCGGCCCATCGCCGACGCGCTTGGCGACACACCCAAGCCCGGCGAATCTGACGACCTGCGCGCTTTGCGCTCGGACGTTTTCGGAACGCTGGCGGCTTATGGGCACGATCCCGCGCTGCTGGCGAAGTCGCGCTCGCTTACGGACGCCTACATGAAAGACTCGAATTCGGTGGAAGCCGCGTTGGCCTCGAACGCCATTGGTGTTTCCGCCTCGAATGGCGACGCGGCGCTCTACGACAAATTTATCGATCACTTGAAGACGGCAAAAACGCCGGAGGAATACTACATTTACTTCAATGCGCTGGGACAATTCCCCGATCCCGCGCTCGTGAAGCGCATGTTTGATTTCGCCCTGAGCCCCGCGGTGAAAAATCAGGATTTATTTATCGTGTTCGGACCGATGTACAATCCGGACACGCAGGCGGCGGCCTGGGATATCTTTAAGACGGATTCCAAGGCATTGATCGAGAAGGCAGGCGCATCGCTGGGTGGCGGTTTCGTACCAATTGCGGGGGTCTTTTGCGATGCCAAGCTGCGCGACGATTCGCAGCAATTTTTCGCCACAATGAATCTTCCCGGCACGGGGCGCGTGCTGCAAAACGCCAAGGACAGCGTCGACGCTTGCATCACGGTGCGCTCGCTACAGCAGGCCAACCTGTCCGTTTATATGAAAAAATAGCCGCGCGGGAATCGGCCTGGAATCTCGCCAGCGCGCTTCGAACAACTATCTGAAATCACGCGGCGCGATGCCGCGGGAATTTGGCACGCGCAAATCAGCGCGGTGCTTCCCGTGCCTCGGCACATCCGCAGCCACCCGTGTAAAATGATGCAGGAGACATCAAGACGATTTGGCCCCCATCATCAGCGCTCAAGGACTTTCGAAGAGATACGGTGTTGCGCCGCTGTTTCAAAATATTTCATTTCAGATTTCGGATGGCGACCGCATCGGCATCATCGGGCCCAACGGCTCGGGCAAATCCACGCTGCTGGAAATTCTTTCCGGGCGTGTGAAGCCGGACGCCGGCGATGTCGCGGTTCGCAAAGGCACGCGGCTGAGCAGCGTAGCGCAGGTTTCTGATTTCGCGCCGGGAATCACGATTCGCGGCGTTATTGAAGGCGCGTTCGAACGCGCTCGTGTGCCCGAAGCGCAGCGTCTTTCGCTTTTCGCCGAGCTGCTGGGGCGCGCGGGCTTCACCGAGTTCGAGGCGGAAGCCGCCACGCTGTCCGGCGGCTGGCGCAAACGTCTAGCGATTACCGAAGGGCTGGTGCAGCAGCCGGATATTCTGTTGCTCGACGAGCCCACGAACCATCTGGACCTCGCGGGCATCGCGTGGCTCGAAGCACTTCTGCAAGGTGCGAACTTTGCGTGCGTGGTGGTGAGCCACGACCGTTATTTCCTTGAAAACATCGCCAACGAAATGGTGGAGCTCAACCGCGCATACGAAAACGGCGCGCTGCGCGTCAGCGGAAATTACAGCGCGTTCCTGGAGGCCAAGGAAAATTATCTACACGCGCAGAAAAAGCAGCAGGAGTCGCTCGAAAATCGCGTGCACACGGAGCTTGAATGGCTGCGCCGCGGCCCCAAAGCGCGAGCCACGAAGGCCAAGGCGCGCATCGACAAAGCCCACGAGATGATCGGCGAACTCGCGCAAATGAACGCACGCAGCCGGACCACAACCGCGCAGATCGATTTCTCGGCGACAAATCGCAAAACCAAACAGCTCATTGCGCTTGATGGAATCAGCTATTCCATCGGCGATCGCGCGCTCTTCAAGGATCTGCACTTCAGCGTGACCGCGGGAATGCGCGTCGGCCTCGTGGGCCCGAACGGCAGCGGCAAGACCACGCTGCTGCGCTTGCTGCGCGGAGATATCCAGCCATCGAGCGGCGCGATGCGCAAAGCCGATCCTTTGCGAATCGTCTACTTCGACCAAAACCGCCAGCTCGATCCCGACCTGCTTCTGCGCCGTGCGCTCGCGCCGGATAGCGACGCGGTCATCTATCAGGACCGCGTGATTCACGTTGCTTCATGGGCGGCGCGTTTTCTTTTTGACGGCGAAGATCTCAATCGCCGCGTCGGCCGGCTCTCCGGCGGCGAACGCGCGCGTGTGTTGATCGCTCAGCTCATGCTGCAACCCGCCGACGTGCTGCTGCTCGACGAGCCCACCAACGACCTGGACATTCCCACTCTGGAAATCCTGGAAGAGAGCCTGCTCGAATATCCCGGCGCGCTCGTTCTTGTGACACACGATCGCTTTATGTTGGATCGGGTTTCGACGATCGTGCTCGGACTCGATGGGCTTGGCGGCGCGGAGCGATTCGCCGACTATTCGCAGTGGGATGCGTGGCAGGCGGCAGAGCGAGCGAAGCGCAAACCCGCCGCCGAAAGCGCCGGGCGCAACTTACGAGCAGGCGCGGCAGAATTGCAACCTGCGCCGGCCAAGAAAAAGCTTTCGTATCAGGAAGCTCGCGAGTTCGCGAACATCGAGGCGCGCATCGCCGAAGCCGAACAATTGCTACAGACAAAACACGCCGAGCTCGACGATTCCGCGGTCACCAGCGATCACGTACGGTTGCAGGCCACACTCGCAGAAATGGCGGAAGCCCAAAGAACCGTTGATACGCTTTACGCGCGCTGGGCGGAACTCGAAGCGAAACAAAACTGAACGAGTCCATTTCCGATCGCTTGATTCGCGTTCACACCGCGCGGCCCGCCGCCGCTCCCGAAGCCCACGCCCATTGAAAATTGAATCCCCCCAGGTGTCCGGTGACGTCCACAACTTCTCCAACAAAGAACAGGCCGGGTAAATTCCTGGCTTCCATCGTTTTGCTCGATAGTTCCTCGGTGTCCACGCCTCCGACGGTCACTTCAGCCTTTTCGTATCCCTCGGTGTCCGCCGGTATGACGCGCCACGCGTGCAACTCTTCTTCGAGCGCTTCGATTCCCTGGTTGCTCCACGATTTCGGCTCATGCAACTCCAGCCAGCGTTCCGCGAACCTTTTCGGAAGAATTCCCTGAAGCGCATTGCGGACGGCCGTCAAATTCCTGAACTTTGCTTCGCGAATTCCCTCCGCAATTCGCCGCTCCGGCGCCAGATCGATGTCAATTGCCTCGCCTCTTTCCCAATACGAAGAAATCTGGAGAATCGCCGGCCCGCTCAGGCCCCGGTGCGTGATGAGCATTTTTTCGCGAAATGCCTGACTGGAAGACACAGCCACTACCTCGGCCGAAACTCCCGCCAAATCGCAATATTCTTTGCGCTCCTTCGCGCCGAAAACCAGCGGCACGAGACCCGGTCTGGTTCGCACAATCTTCAATCCAAATTTCCGAGCCACCTCATAGCCAAACGGCGTCGCCCCCATTTTCGGAATCGAGAGCCCGCCGGTGGCAATCACCAGCGCCGATGCGCGAAATTCGGATTCTTCCGCTTTCAATACGAATTCATCCGTGCGCTGCATTTCTCGAATACGGGTATTCACAAAAATCCTCACGCCCGCGGCCGCGCATTCGGCCTCCAACAAGCCCGTGATGTCCTGCGCTGCGCGGTCGCAAAAAAGCTGCCCCAAAGTTTTCTCGTGGTAAGGAATGCGGTGCTTCTCCACCAGCGCAATGAAGTCCGCCGGCGTAAAGCGCGCCAGCGCCGATTTCGCAAAATGCGGATTCGCGGAAATAAAATTCTCCGGCCGGCAATGAAGGTTCGTAAAGTTGCACCGCCCGCCGCCCGAAATCAAAATCTTTTTTCCAATGCGATCGGCGTGCTCCAGCACGGCCACGCGCCGCCCGCGCTTTCCCGCCTCTATAGCGCACAGCAGCCCCGCCGCCCCAGCGCCGACGATCAGGACGTCAAATTTGTTCGTCAAGTCCGATCCCACCCGCGACAATCTCTTAAGCGCAGCGACCCGCCATTGTGCCGCCGGCGCCGCAAAAACAAAAGCGGCCTTGGCGCTCCCGAAAAAATTCCGCAGCAAGGTCCGCAAGTCCAATCCAGGTACAGCCGATCGGAGGTCACAAAAGTAATTATTTTATTTAGGAGATAAAACTGGGTGCAGGTCAAGAGAATGCGCGGAAATTCAAGCTTTCGGCTTGCCTTTGGCAATCATCGCCGACAAAAGCCATTTCTTCAGCACGCTCAAGTAGTACGGTTTGGTTTGCAGGAACATCAATCCCATACCAGTTTCTGAATTCGAATAAACCACCGTCCCTGTGGTTTCGAAAAATTCCGTCTCGGTGTTCAGCTTCACATCTACCGCCGACCCTTTCGCAAAGGGATTCAAAGTATTCACGAAGCATCCGTTCAAGCTCAACTCGCTCACGCGTCCTTTGAGCGGCGCTTCCGTCTTACCTTCACTCACTTCGGCATTCGCAATGAACGGATACCTGGGAGTCCGGCGTCGATCCTGTTCCACTCTGATGCCTCTTCCGCGGAAAGCGCTTTGACTTAGGCCCTGGCCCTGGAACCCATGTCCCCATCGGAAATCAGGCCTTCGCGACGGCCTGGAGAGTGTTGGATCACCTTATCAGATTCCGGTTCGGTTCCCCATCGCAAAGCGCATAGTTTAGCGACTGTGTTAATTGCGATCCGCGTCCATCGGGCGTCTGCACCTTAGGCCGGGGGATCCAGGGGGGTTTGTGCCGGATATGTTGGCAGTTACAACATTCCAACTCCGCTACCCAATCCAAAAGCTCGTCCTGGTAGAATCCTGCAAACTTCGTATCGGCCATAACCTATTTGATTGTATAAGCTTACGACAGCTTCCTGGCTCTCGGTTCTTCGCCAGAGCGGCCTCCATCGATCCGCCCGAAGTCTTCATGTGCCATTTTGGGATTCCGTCTCACCATTGGCGTCTTGCCTACTCCACCCCAAATTGAGCCGTCCGTACTATTACAGTATCTCCGCCCTGTGTGGATGATATCTCCCTATGGCCAACCTCTATTTTTGCCAGCCTCACGCCAAGAATCAGGGGATGCTTCGGGCGATTCTCACTTTGGCAGAGTTGGAAACCATGGCCCGCGAACACCAACTTACCTACATCGGCTCGGAATTCCCCATCCTTGCGGACTCTCAAGAAGCAGACCACGACTTCGCTCTCCTCGGGGTTCGCTCCGAGGAAACCACGCCCGCCTTACGCCAAGGCTACTACCGCATCGAGTCCGACATCAATTCCATCAATGAAGCCCTGCTCAAACTCGCCCGCTAAACGCAAACGGCATTCCTGTAATGCGGTCCAAGTCATATCGAAGTGAATTTTGCGGCCGCCTTGCTGGCAGAATTGGCTCTTTCCCACTGAAAATCTTAGTAGTTCGGGTCGAAATTGACCGTCACATCGACGCTGGACTCGGCACCTGCCGGAGAAAACTTCCACTGAAGGACTGCCGTCTTAGCGGAGTCTGCCAGGATGGGGTTGCCACCCATTACCTCCACACTCTTTACCGTCCCGTCGGCTTTCACCACTGCCTTGAGCCGGACAGTCCCGCCGATTCCCTTTTTCCTCAATAGATCGGGATACTTCGCCTCTATTTTTTTCAGAATCTTGCGCTCTTGCTCTTGTCCGCGCACTGCCAGTACGGCCATCAGGCTAAGGAAAAAGCAGGTAAGCAGTGTGAAGCCCAGGCGGCGATGGATTTGTTTCGTCATGAGTTGACCTTCGAGTGGCTTCCAAGGATTGGGGCTTGGGCGAACCAAAAAGCCGCATCCCCCCGTTGTCAGGAAATGGAGCAACCCTCCGGCCATCGCTCCCCCCACTTCCCGGCTCTGTTCCCCTTGGTCAACACGTTCTCCGATCAAGGGCTAACCACCTGCAAACGCTAACGTTACAGAGCCCCTTCCGGAGCGCGAATCTCTCGCCAAACACTTCAGCCCCGGCTAAAGGCGGGGGTCTCGTAGTACCTGTCTCACTCCCGCATATCACAATGAGAATTCGACTTTCACGTCACCCAAGTACGTAAACCCTGGCCTTCGCGCCCGCTCCCGCCTACCTAACGCGTCGGCCGGGAATCCCGCTCGATTGGTTTGACACCACAACTCCCGAGCGCTGGGCCTTGAAAACCAACCCGTGCAATTCAATTGGTACGAGGACGACTAGCTCGTTACTCCGCAATCCAATTTTCAGGATCATCCTGAGCCGCAAACGTCCCCCGCACGTTCATTCTCGCCGGTTGACTGTTCCGCCGAGATTCCTTCACGCCCCTTGACTTGCTGTCTCACTGCGTCAAAATAGAAATCCCTTCCGAAGCACTCTTTTCCCTTGGGCAGCTGAATGTCGTGTCGATAGCGCGTCAGCGGAGTTGTGTTGTCTGCCCTAGAGATACAAAGAAAGACCCATTGATGACTCCGTCCGATCTCGCGATGGCCGTTTCTTACGACTACCGTCTTGTGACCTTGTCGGTGGTTATTGCCGTACTCGCATCGTATGCCGCTCTCGATCTCGCCGGTCGCGTAACTGCCACGCGCGGCAAAATCCGCATTGCTTGGTGGAGCGGCGGCGCCATCGCCATGGGCATTGGCATCTGGTCGATGCATTACGTGGGCATGCTGGCCTTCCGCCTCCCCGTTGCTGTCCAATACGACTGGCCAACGGTGTTGCTTTCCCTTCTCGCTGCCGTTTTCGCCTCCGCCGTCGCTCTCTTGGTTGTAAGCCGCCAACAGATGGGCCCCTCCCGGGCCATTATCGGCAGCGTCTTCATGGGCAGCGCCATCGCGGGGATGCACTACATCGGTATGGCCGCGATGCGTCTGCCGGCTACGTGCCACTATTCAATACCAATCGTTGCAGTCTCCGTCGCGCTGGCTATTCTGATCTCCTTCGTCGCGCTTTTGCTGGCCTTTCACTTCCGTGGAGAAACCACTTCGGGAGGCTGGCGCAAAGCGCTGAGCGCCGTTGTCATGGGCGCCGCCATCCCCGCAACGCATTACACAGGAATGGCCGCCGCAACTTTCACTGCTTCATCGCAGGCTCACGACGATTTGTCCCACGCGCTTCGCATTTCCGCGCTTGGCACTTCCGGCATCGTCGTCGTAACTTTCACGCTGCTCAGTTTCACCATTGTCACCTCTCTCATGGACCGCCGCTTTTCCGCCGAAATGCAACACAGCAAGGAACTCGTGGCCCTCCTCCTGGACTCCGCTCCCGAAGCCATCTACGGCATCGACATGCGGGGCATGTGCACCTTCTGCAACCGCGCCTTCTTGCGTCTGTGCCGCTTCGAATCGCCCTCCGAGGTGCAGGGCAAGAACGTGCACGCCTTGATTCATCACACCAAGTCCAATGGTCTGCCCTATCCCGTCGAGGACTGCCACATCTATGAAGCATTTCGCATCGGCGCGGGCACGCACATCGACAACGAGGTTCTTTGGCGCAAAGACGGCACCTGTTTCCCCGCCGAGTATTGGTCGCATCCCATTCACCGCGAGGGTCAGCCGATCGGCGCGGTCGTCACCTTCATCAACATCACCGAACGCAAGAAAGTGGAGGCCGCCCTGCGCGCGAGCGAAGAACGCTTCCGCGCCGTCTTTGAAGGCGCCGAGGTGGGAATTGCCATCGCAGAATTCGACGGCGGCAAGCTAGTCACCAACCGCGCCTATCAGCAAATGCTCCAATGCAAGCCTGAGGAGATGCACAACGTCTCCATCTTCGATGATTTGACGCACCCCGAGGATCGCGAGCCCGACAAGCTCCGCTTCCAGGAAATGCTCGGCGGCGCCCACGACCACGTGCGGAGAGAAAAGCGCTACATCCTGCGCGACGGCAAGCTCATATGGGCCAATATTTCACTCTCCATGCTGCGAGACTCCGCAGGCAAGCCCCAGTTCGTTTTGGGAACGGCCGTCGATATTACCGAGCGAAAACGCGCCGAAATCGAGCTCCAACGAGCCAAGGAAGCTGCCGAGGCCGCCAGCGAAGCGAAGAGCATTTTCATGGCGACCATGAGTCACGAAATTCGCACCCCCATGAACGGCATTCTCGGCATGACCGAACTCGTTCTGGATACCAATCTCACCGCAGAGCAACGCGAGCACCTCGGGCTTGTCCGCGTTTCCGCCGAGTCACTGCTCTCTATCATCAACGATATTCTGGACTTTTCGAAAATCGAGGCAGGAAAGTTCACTGTGGAGTCTATTCCCTTCAATCTTCGCGATTGCGTCGGAGAGACCATGATGTCCCTCAGCGTCCGGGCTCACCAGAAGGGCCTGGAATTAATCTACGAGGTTCATCCCAGCGTCCCCGAATCGCTTCTGGGCGACCCTGGCAGAATTCGCCAGATCCTCGTCAATTTGGTGGGTAACTCGATCAAGTTCACCGAACGCGGCGAAGTTTTTGTCAGCGTACACGAAGAGTCACACGATCCCGGCGCCACTTACCTGCGCTTTTCCGTGAAGGACACCGGCGTCGGCGTCCCCAAAGACAAGCAAGAGAAAATCTTCGAGGCATTCTCCCAGGCCGACGGCTCCATGGCCAGAAAGTACGGCGGCACCGGCCTGGGCCTCGCCATTTGCACACGCCTGGTCGGCCTCATGGGCGGCCATTTTTGGATGGAAAGCGAGCCTGGCTCCGGCAGCACGTTTCATTTCACGATTCAGCTCGCTTTACAGAAAGATCCTGGCCTTGGTTTTTTCCCCCTTGCGCCGGAGAATTTGCGCGATTTGGCAGTTCTCATCGTGGATGACAACTCCACCAACCGCCGTGTCTTGAGCGGCATCTTGACCCGCTGGGGCATGAAGCCCCATGAAGTGGACAGTGCTCAAGCCGCGCTGCAAGCGCTCGATGCAGCCAGGCACGCGGGTCGTCACTTCGCTATCATCCTGTTGGACGGACACATGCCGGAGATGGACGGCTTCGCCCTCGCTGAACGCATCAAGAACGATCTCCATCTCGTCAGCGCCACCATTATGATGCTCACGTCCGCGGGACAATTAGGTGACGGCGCGAGGTGCCGCGAACTCGGTATTTCCGGCTACCTGGTGAAACCCATCCGTCAGCCGGAACTTCTCCAGGCGATCTGCACCGTTTTGAATCCGTCAACACAGAAGCCGGCTTCACTCATCACGCGCCACTCTTTGCGCGAGGCCAGAAATCACGCGCGCGTCCTCCTCGTCGAGGACAACGCGGTCAATCAAACTCTCGCACTCCGCCTGCTCGAAAAAAGAGGCTTTGTCGTTTCACCGCGGTCAACGGCCGGCGAAGCCCTCTCGGCTCTCGAAAAATCCACCTTCGATCTCGTCCTCATGGATATCCAAATGCCGGAAATGGACGGCTTCGAAGCCACCGCCGCCATTCGCCAAATCGAAAAGTCCACCGGCGCGCATATCCCGATCATCGCCATGACCGCCAACGTCCTCAAAGGCGACGAGCAGCGCTGCCTCGCCGCAGGCATGGACGCCTACGTCTCCAAACCCATCCGCACGATCGAACTCTTCGCCACCATCCAGAAAATCCTGGCCGCCGCGGCCTGCTCTTGTTGATGCCGCTTTCTTTGCTCTAGCAGCGTTCGCTTCTCTCGCCTGCGGCTTGGTGTGCAATAACGAACAGACGCCCCTGTTCCGAGCGCCTAAACTGCATTGGCATTACGAAGGAAGAAATCGCTTAGCAACCCGGAGAACTCACGTGAAACTCAGACATGGTTTGTTCTTCCTGGCAGTTGCCCTTGCCACTGGCACACCAGCTTTCGCCGACAAGCTCCCTGCCAATATTGCAGATGGAGACCGTGATTCCATCTCGCTCCAAGGCTCGTCCCTTAAGACTCTCTCTTGGGACTCCTTCGAAAAGGGCGAATTTCGCATCGCCTCTCATTTTGCCGGCAAAATGGGCGACTCCGCCAAGGGTGATGAAACTTCCGATATTTTCTCGCCGCTGAAATTCGGACGCGGCCGAAACGATCGTGACGCGGACTGGTCCGAACTCGGCTCCAAACACGCCGATTCGTTCGACAGAGATCGTGACGATCGTCTGTGTGTGGTGGTCGCCACTCCAGAACCTTCGTCCGCCACTCTCTTGCTCTTTGGTTTCGCAGTGCTGGGCATCATCGTTTTCCGCCGCAGCTCTCTGTAAACCGAACGCGTCCCTTGCCCGGCGACTGAGTGCGTAACTTTTGGATTGTCCGCTCGCCCCCCTCGCATGGGCCGCATACAAGCCTGGAAGATAGGAGCTGCCATGCCATACGATTCGCATCAAAGAGCCGCCGAATTCCATGAACTCGCCGCTCACGCCCACCGCGCGGCCGCCGCGCACCACCAAAAACAAGATCACCAGACTGGCCACGAGCATTCCAAACAAGCCTTGGAACATGCCAACAAAGCTTCTCAGTGGTCGCAAGATGCTCATCACCAGTCGGTGAAGGCGTCCGCCAAATCCGGGGTTCCACCACCCCAGGCTCAGTCTCAGAAGCGCGCGGGCGTATGAAACGCGCTAAACAGTCCCCTTCTTCTCTCGGAGGCTTTCCTTCCGCGGCCAGCCTCGGAGGCACGGTCTCGCATTATCGCGACAAGCAAAACATTTACACACAAGGCGCGCCTGCCTCCACCCTCTTCTACATCCAAGAAGGCGGCGTGCGGCTCACCACGCGCACCAGCGACCAGCCATCCGCCGTTACCGCCATCCTGGGCCCGCGCGATTTTTTTGGCGAGCTTTGCCTCGCCGACTTTCCGTTTCGTATGTCCACTGCCGTCGCCTTGACCGCCAGCTTCATTCGCACCATCAAAAAAGAAGAAATGCTCGAAACTCTTCGCAAAAAAAATAAGACTTCCAACTCTCTGGTGGCTTATCTGCTTTCCAGCGTCAACAGCTATCGCGATCATGTGGCCCATCTACTCACTTCCACCGCGGAACAGCGCCTCGCCCGCGTACTTCTGCGTCTCGCCCATTTGGATACAAATGGTCCGGCAGTTGTTGAAATTCCCGTCCTCAGTCACCAGGTCCTTGCGGAAATGGTCGGTACCACGCGCCCGCGTGTCAATCTCTTCATGAATCAATTTAGAAAAAAGGGCTACATTAACTACGATGGGGGGCTCGAAGTGAACCAATCCCTGCGCAAGGTTCTAAAGGGCGGCTAATCTTCGGCTCCACTCCGTCAATCTCGGTACTACGTCAGTACTCGAACCCCTTGTCACCACTTCACACCCCAATAGCAAGTACTGTCTAAAATTGAACAGTTTGCGAATTCGGTTCCGGGCTACTCTCGTGCATGGTCCCATCTCCTCCTCGACGTGTCTCCAGCAAGTCCCCTTCTGCGAGAGCGGCTCCAAAAAATCGCGCCTTCGATTTGAAATCCTTCCTCGATTCGGCCGGCTTAAAAAGAAAGATTGCCAAGTTTCAATCCAAAGAAACCGTCTTCTCCCAGGGCGATCCCGCTAAGAGCGTCTTTTACATTCAAGAAGGCGGTGTGAAGCTCTCGGTCGTCAACGAGGTTGGCAAAGAAGCCGTTGTGGCTATTCTGGGACCAGGTGATTTTTTTGGCGAAGGGTGCCTCGCGGGCCAGCCCATTTGCATGGCCTCCGCCGCCGTGATCTCGCCCGCCACCGTGCTCGTCATTGAAAAAGACGAGATGATTCGCGTCCTCCACGGGCAGCACGCATTCTCCGACCGCTTCATCGCCTACATGGTGGAACGCAACATTCGCGTCGAGGAAGACCTCGTCGATCAACTCTTCAACTCCAGCGAAAAACGCCTGGCCCGCACGCTCCTCCTGCTCGCCCGCTATGGCACCCACGGCGCTCCCGACAAGGTGCTTCCCAAGGTTTCGCAGGAAATGCTCGCCGAAATGATCGGCACAACGCGCTCCCGCGTCAATTTCTTCATGAACAAATTCAGAAAACTCGGCTTCATCAAGTACAACGGCGAGATCCACGTCCACAACTCTCTTCTCAGCGTCGTCCTGCACGAATAATCTCAATTTCGCTCTCCGCACCGGGCTCCGGTCAATTCCACCCTCTTCTACGGTCATAGCAATTTCCATTCACTGCGAAACTCAACGCCAATGTGTGCCGATATGAACAGTCATCCCCCTCCGTTTCTTCCATGATGCTGTCTGCCCAGGAACTAGCGCTTTCTGAATCGCAGCGAGCTCGAACTCGCCCACCCATATATCAGAATCTATTCGATAGAAGGAAGGCATCACGATGAAGCCCAGCACCGAAGATCAAGTCAAAGGCACGGTTCATGAAGTGAAAGGCACAATCAAAGAGAAGGCCGGCCAGCTCACGAACGATCCCGACCTGGAAGGCGAGGGTATTGGCGAAAAGATCGCCGGCAAGGTCCAAAAGAAGATCGGCCAATTGGAAAAAGTCATCGAAAAACCGTGATTCTCGTAACGGCTTCGTTCCTCCGGCCTGCGGTCATTCGCAGATCGGCGTCTGGAAATAAAGCAAATACTGGAGGCTTATCATGAATCTAGCAGCAATTAGCGCCACGCAAACCATTGTAGTCGTCGCCGTCGTCGTAGTGCTCTTCGCAGGCATCGCCATTTGGCTTTTCAATCGCCATCGCCGCACCGAGAGGCTTCGCGCTCAATTCGGCGGCGCCGAATATTCCCGCGCCATCAAAGAAGGCGGCAGCCAGCGGAAAGCCGAAGCTGTCCTCGATGCCCGCGCTACGCGTGTCGAACGTTTGAACATCCAGCCGCTCGCTCCCGGCGATCGCGCCCGCTTTGTCGAATCCTGGGGCAGGGTTCAGTCTCGCTTCGTGGATGGACCCGGCGGCGCAGTCACCGAAGCCGACCAACTGCTCGGCGACGTGATGGCCAAACGCGGCTATCCCGTCAGCGATTTCGAACAGCGCGCTTCGGACATCTCCGTGGATCATCCATTGGTCCTCGAAAACTACCGCGCCGCTCATCACACCGCCATAAATCAAACCACCGGCAAGGCCAGCACCGAAGACTTGCGCCAAGCCATGATTCACTATCGCACCCTTTTTGAGGAACTCGTCGCCGAGCCGAAAGCTCAAGCTGCTCGTCCGTAGCGCGCCTCACGGGCCAAGCTGAACCTTGTGCGATATGCGACAGCAACCTTCTCTCCCAATCACTAAGCTGGTGTTTTGGCTCGCCTTCAACTGAAACAAAGCAAGGAGAATCAAAATGGAAACTCCCAAAGCCGCAAAATGCGCCCACCCCGTTTGTTCTTGCCTGGTTACGTCGGGCAGGTTCTGCAGCGCCCAATGCGAAGCAATGGAAAAAATGCCGGACATCGATTGCCGGTGCCAACACGCCGTCTGCAAAGGCCACTCGCATTAGCCATCGCGTCGCCGCTGTTGGAGGCCCCTCGTGAATGCCGCAAAGGAGAAACATGAAGAGACTCAGATTATCTGTGGCCACACTCGCGCTGCTCCTCCCCGTGATTCTCGCTGGATGCTCGGGCACGGTCGCAAATTCACCCGATGTTTCCGGCAACATCCGCAAATCGCTCGATCAGTCCGGACTGAAGGACGTCTCTGTTAGTCAGGATCGTGAAAAGGGCATCATCACTCTCGGCGGCCAAGTGGGCAGCGAAAACGACAAATCGCAAGCTGAATCCATCGCCAAATCCTTCTCCGGCGCCCAGGTGGTTGCCGATCAAATCGCCGTCGTGCCCCTCGGCCTCGAAAAAGATGCCAAAGCCATGAACGCCGATCTCGACAAAGGCATCGAGCACAATCTCGACGCCGCCCTCATCCTCAACAAGCTCCACGACAACGTAAAATACGATGTAAAGAACGCGGTCGTCACTCTCTCCGGAGAAGTCAACTCTCAGAACAAGCGTGACCGTGCGGAAGACGTGGCTGCCAGAGTGCCCAACGTTAAGCAGGTCGTAAACGATTTGCAGGTCAAGGATCAGAAAGCCAGCTCTTCGCAGTAAGCGCTGCGCAGCGGATTCGTTCCAGCGCGAGGAGAGCGGCCACGTCCCGGCTCGCTCTCTCGCACCGCGAGCACATCGAGTTCTATAACGAATCCTGCCGCGAGTGTCTCACGCTCGAGAAGGAGTAACTATGTCGTTCGGAATTTATACGATCGGATTTGCCATCCTGACCATTGGGCTGATTTACGGCGCCTTCTTGCTCCACGTCCCCGCCCACTGGATCGTCGTCGGCGCCATCGTCATGCTCGGCGCCGGCATCCTCACCGGCGTAAAATCTACCCGTCAAAAAGACCCCGTCGGTTAGCGCCTTCGCCGAGGGAATAGCCATCTTTGCTACGCGGCGCAAAGCCGACGAACCCGAAGCAATACACGCCATCCCGTAGGCGCCAATCTATTTCATTTTGGCCCCTTCATTTCTGGGCCTGCGCACATACTGTGAGCTGTTCTGGAATCCGGGAATGCGTTCAACGTTCTTTCTTCGATTGGAGGACTACCTCCGGCATGTACCCGCTGTGCGAGCTAGTCGCAACTCGCATTGTCCGCGTAAGCTCCGCTGACCAACATCCCGCTCAAGAACCTGCTGCATTTCGAAAATTTCGCCAGTATCGGATCATTCTGCAGCGCGTTCGGTACCACCGTCCTCGCACCATTCAATGTTTGCCGCTCCGCAACAAGGTCGCTCTCCCACTTCGCCAGGTTCGCAAACTGCGTGCCCAGCAACTGCAGCGCATTCTGATCTGCACTCGTCGACGCCACCACGCTCGCCTGGTCCAGGCTGGCCTTCACTTGGTCTTGATACGCTTGCGCCCACGTGCTATCCACTGCCAATCCAAAAGTAAGCATGGCCCCCAGCGCTCCCTTCCACTCTTTCATCTCCGCCAGAATGACGATGGCTGAGCTCGCAAAGTCCTTTGATAACCCTTGCGCTGTTTGCGCCGCCGAAGCTTCCGCGCTCCCAGCAGGAATTGTCAATGCGATTTGGTTTGGATCTATCGTTACCGATCCATTGGTAATCCGCGCGAGTGTTTCGATGTCGATGTAGGAACGCCCATCCATCTGCAGCACCGCTACCTCCGTAACTTTCCCGTTGACGATCAATTTTCTACCCGGTGTTCGTTGCGCGAATAGGACCCCTGCGAAGCACGTAGCCAATCCAAACAGCGCCAACCATCGAAGTTTAAAGCCTCTATTCATCTCCCACCTCCCCTGAGCTGCCGAGCTGGCCGCTCGATTTATCGCGGGCACGTGTGAGTTAGAATTTCGCTTTCACATCGGAAGCCGGTGCACCGTGCCTTGCATTGGTGCAGTTCGCACGCTGCACCGTCATGGATGGAATCTGGCGGCAAGGGCAGCTTCCAAGCAGTCAAACTACAAAGGCCTGCCCGGGCCACCTCGTGTAGTCACTCCGCAAGGGACATGCCCGCCACTCCTTCCATCGAAGCGCGAGGTCATTCTAACGGCGTTCGCTTCGATCATCTGTCCGGTTGTGCACAGTTCAACGCCGAGTCCTCCAAAATCCATCACCCAAATCAGAGTTGCAATTCGCTCGTCGCCCGCATTCCCTCAAGCATCCTTTCTGTCCTTATGCGTGCAGCTATCGCGCCCTTCTTCCATGATCCTTTCTGCGCGGGGAAGCCTCTTCGCTCTTGGTTAGTGCTCCCGCGAACGGGAGAGCATCCATATGGAAACTATCTTGATCGTTCTTCTTCTTGTCTTTTTGCTCGGCGGCGGCCGGGGATATTCCCGCTATCGCAGGAATTAGCAACCTCTCCCTGCCGTAAAGATAACGCCGGTTTGCAACTGTTGAAAATCTCCCAAATGCAAAGCGGAAAACAAATGAAGTCAAGTAGTGCGAACGAGGTTGCTGCGAGCCCGTCGCTCACGGTCAAATTCCGCGCACCGTAGGCCGCTTTTTTCTTCTGCGTTTCAAACACTCGCCCGCCACTTCCACTGTCATTCGGACGGAGCAGGCCCGCTTTTCTTCCGCGTCGCTCCTGCGACGCACCGGCCTCCGCGGTCGAGGAATCTCACTTCACCTTCGTGAACTCCATATTAATTCCCCTTCCTCAAAGCAATTCGCCCTTACCTCCGGAACTGCCTCCGCATCGCCAGAAAGAACAGGGCCGCCAACGAGGAAGTCAGCAGCGTCTCGGCGAGCGTAAGCAATCGGCCCCCGGCACGCACCGGCTGGTACGCCAGCTCTTTCTGGAACGCCGCAATCTCCAGCGCCGTCAAACAGCTATTCCCCAACAGCCGCCATTCCGCTCTGTGTCGTTCGGTTTCAGGTTGTCCCGGAAAAAGCGGGCTGGCGTACGTAAGCACGACAGGACTTGACGCCGTAACGGCTCCCGCGCGGTCTTTTGCCGGGTCGTACCGCAAACCCGCCTTTGGAAACAGGAGCGCGGCCAGCAGCAGCACCACGCCTAGCCAGATCGCCGGCCGGACATAGCTTTCTCCGTAGTGGCTTGCGTATTTGTACACCGCCACAAGCCGAAAGTGCTGCACCAACCATCGCAAGACCGGG
>Ga0210407_10000582_pt1 | contig 40220 bp, 32 predicted proteins | sample IncBWC27MmetaG_FD_150860 | JGI IMG/M metagenome (GOLD analysis project Ga0210407, IMG submission 150860) | Forest soil microbial communities from Barre Woods Harvard Forest LTER site, Petersham, Massachusetts, United States - Inc-BW-C-27-M | ecosystem: Environmental > Terrestrial > Soil >...
GGTGTCGTTCACAATGGCGCCGCCATCCAGCTTGGTTATCAGTAGCACGGCAAGTATCACAGCTTCCATCTCGAACGATCCAGCGGGCAAAGGCGCGGATTGGACGGTCACCTGCGGCAGCGTCGCTTGCGGCTCGTTCAATCCGGTCCATACAGCCAGCGGTGCCGCTACTGTGTATACCGCGCCTGCCACCGTTCCCACGGGGAACACGGTGACCATCAAAGCGACCTCCACGGCTGACACCACAAAGTCGGTATCTAGCACGGTTACAATCACTGCCAGCAGCACGAGTTGTCCGCTGACGTTGGGTGGTCAGGAAAGCCTTTTGAGCGGGACCTACGCCGTGCTCTTCAACGGCTGGAGTGACGCTGGAAACCCAGGCCAGGCGGCAGCGAGTTTCACGGCTGATGGCGCTGGAAATATTCCCAATGGTGTTGCTGATTCCAGCGCCGTTGGCTCTGCTCCCCTCGTGAATCAGGCGATGACAGCGGGCTGCTACAGCATTGGCTCCGACCATCGAGGCAAGATGATTTGGAACTTTGGCTCAAGTAGGACAGTTACTTTCTCGTTCGTCATGAGAGCGGACGGAAAGAACGGCGACTTGATTGAGTTCGATGACACTACGGGGACGACGGGGGGACGTGGATCCGGAAGCATCCGGAAACAGGACACGACGCTGTTTGTGGCGTCAACGCTGACCAGTGCTTGGGCGTTCGGCGTCCGTGGCTCTAAAGGCGATGGCACTCGTGCCGGCTCGCTCGGCGCGTTCTCGCTCGATGGTGTGAGCACGCTTAGCGGGGGCGCCGTCGACTATAGCGAACCGACGATTAGCTTTACGGGCCTTGCGGCGTCGGGGAGTTTCACCGCGCCGGACGCAACGCACGGCCGTGGGACACTGACGATTATCATCGCGAGTGTGCCGGGAATCGGCAACTTGACGTTGCACTTCGCCTACTACATTACGAGGGGTGGAGGCGGCACCCAACCGCTCGTCTATTTGCAATCCACGGACACGCCGGACGCCGTGGGCCACGCCCTCCAAAACGGCGTCATGATCAAACAGGCGACGCCGACGGGTGGATTCGGCAACGCCTCGCTGAACGGTACGGTGGTTTTTGCGCTGACGGGCAATGACACGAGCCACGGCATCACCAACACTATCGTCGGGCTGGCTACTTCGACTGGCAATGGAGTTTTTGCCGGATTCGCTGATCAGGAAGCGGACGCAACCCCTCTAACCAACCAAGCGGTAAGCGGGACAATTTCCATTGGAGCAAATGGCATGGGAACGGTGCAGATCACCGCCCCAGCTCCGCAGGTGCCTACATCTATTGTCATGGTGGCACCAAACGAGGCGCTCATGCTCGAGGGAACGGCTGGCTCGCCCGGGAACGATGTGCAGACGGGGATTTTCCAGCCGCAAACAGGTGGCGGCACCTTCTCTCCCGCCTCCCTTTCGGGCAGCCTCGTATTCGGCTCGGACGAGCCGGCCACGACCAACGTGGGTGTGAATGTCGGCGCCATCCAAATCACGAGCGCGGGCAATTTCACAATCACACAAGACGGGAGCGGCACGGGCGGACTGCAGCCAGGCCAAGTGTTGACTGGCACATACACCATGACCGCAAATGGCCGCGGAGACATCACCATTACCAGCGGAGGCTCTGGAACCGCCACGATTTATCTGCTGGGTACGAACAAGGCCGTCGTAATGCCTCGGGGCGGCGGTGATATTGCGCTCATCAACCTCGAGCAATAGAGCCGAGACCAACTCTTGAATGGCGAGGCCATGCACCCTTTGGCGACGAAACTCCAAAGGGTACTTGGATTACCAATCGCATCGTAACATCGTACAATCTCCCAAGAGTGGATTTGCGCCGGCCGATGCATTGCATCCAAAACTTTGCTCGAAGTGTGGAAGGTTTCCACAGGCATTACTCTTGTACTTTTCGGCCTTCTCGGCATAGACTCTCTCGCAGCAATTTGCTTTGCGAGCCGCCTCAACCTCTTTGAGGAATTTCATGGCTCGTGCGAATAGGGGTTGTGATGTCTGGGGGAGAGAAAATGAGAAGACTGTTGTGTGCTTTTTTCGTGTTGGGACTCGCGTTGTGCTTCACCGCGTCCGGGTGGGGCCAGTCGCAGATCACCGCGGGAACCGTCCAGGGGGATGTTGTCGATGAGAAGGGCGGAAGCGTCGCGGGCGCGACTGTCGAAGCAAAGAATCTGGACACCAATTTCGTACAAACAGACACCACCAACACGGACGGCCACTTTGCCTTCCTGAGTCTTGCGCCAGGGCGCTATACCCTCACCATCAGCAAAGCCGGATTCGCCACGATTGTGCAGGAAAATGTGAACCTCACCGTCGGGCAGACGATCACTTTGCCTGTGACGATGAAAGTTTCTTCGGTTGCGCAGCAGATTATCGTTACCGACGTGCCGGTCATCGAAACGACAAAAACAGAGTCATCCTCGACCCTAAACGAGATCGCGGTTGCCAACACTCCTGTCCTAGGCCGTAAGTTTGAAGACCTCCTGACGTTGACTCCCGGAGTAGCTATTACGCAGGGTCCCGACGGCGACGAGATCAACTTCAACGGACAGCGAGGAATCTTTAATAACGTAAGCCTGGACGGTGGCGATTACAACAACGGCTTCTTCGGCGAGCAGGCGGGTGGACAGCGCGCCGCCATCGACATCACTCTCGAAGCAGTGAAAGAATTCCAAGTCATTGCCAGCGGCGCCAACGCCGAATATGGCCGCACCGGGGGCGGAGTCGTTAACGTCATCACGAAGTCTGGAACCAACGAGCTTCATGGCAGTGTCTTCGAATACTTCCGCACGGAGGCATTGACTGCCGCCACATCGGATGGAAAGCCTTTGCAGAATTTCCGTCGCAATCAATTCGGTGGGTCGGTCGGTGGCCCACTCATCAAGGAGAAGCTCTTCTTTTTTGCCGCGGGGGAGGGCATTCGTGAAAATCTTACCCGCCCTAATCTCAGCTCACCACTCGGTGCGACATGCTCCGTGGCGACTCCGGTCGTGGGAACCAACGATGCCCTAATCCAGGCCAGCCCGGAATGCCAGCGAGTTGCACTGATAAACTTCTTTAAGACCGCCACTCTAACTCCCGCAACGTCTACCAATGAGGCGGCTCCTATAGACCATCTCGTTCGCAACGGTGCGGTTTTTGGCCGTGTCGATTACAACCTCAATTCCAAGAATCAGATTTTTGGTTCCTACAACTTCGATTGGTCCAAGAACACCAATCAGACCTTCGATGTTCCCACCTACGGGACCTCCGCCAATGGAATTGAGGGCCCCTCGAAGATTCAGGCCATCAACACCAATTGGTTCAGCACGCTTTCCAATACCATGCTGAACGAAGCGCACTTTACCTATGCTCGCGAGAACCGTCCGCGCGCAGCGTCGATTCCATCGAGTGTGCCCGATACCGCCATCGGTACTGCGTTTCCTTTCAATTCATTCCGCTTCGGCCAGCCTTTCTTCCTCGAACCCACCGTGGACGAACTCTTCTACAGAACGGATATCCGCGACAACTTCTCGCTGATCCGTGGCAAGCACACCTTCAAATTCGGGGGCGAGTGGCTTCACAGCCGCAATTCCCAGATTTTCCGCGGCTTCTTCACAGGGCGTTACATTTTCAGCGACGTGGATGGGTTCCTTCACTACGCTTCGCCAGCCTCCATGGGTCGTGGTTTCGGTCCAGGCACCATCGTTTGCGCCGACGGAACCTATGGCGACCGCACTGGCGGATGTCCCAGCGGCGCCGCAGCAACATCTTTCAGCCCAATGCTTCTGTTCATCCAACATGGGCCCACGAAGGCTGGAGAAACGCTCGATCAGTCGGGGCAGTCTAGCATTGCTAATGAAGACTTTTCTCTGTTTATCCAGGACACCTGGAAGCTGACTCGAAATCTTACTCTCAATTATGGTCTACGCTGGGACGCGCAGCACTTCCCGGATCCAGTCACACCCCCGGCGAATACGGCTTACGGCTTCTACTTGAATAATCCGCTCTGGCCTTCGGACGGGACAATACACAACCAGAATAAGATGTTCCAGCCACGTGTTGGCTTTGCCTGGGACATTCGTGGCAATGGCAAGTCCGCTCTGCGCGCCAGCGGCGGCATATTCAATGCACGCCAAAACATGCTGACCCAGGTCGGCGCCATCACCACCAATGGTGTCCAGCAGCAGGAGATTGACGGAGGGTTCGTCGCTGGAAACTTCCTCTTTCCGACGTATCCGCAAACCGTCACGCCCGCTCCCTTGCCGGCCGGACAGTTTCCTCAATTTGCGGGCGTTACTGTATTCAGTAGAAACTACTCCAATCCGCGCATCTACACGTATAACGTAGGCTATGAGCAGGAAATTTACTCGGGCTGGGCGGGGTACATTGACCTCACTGTTTCCAAGGGCGTCCACCTGACTCGTTTCGTCAACCCGAACGTATGCTGTTCGAGTGCGAATCTTGTTCTTACTCCGAACAGTGACGTAAACGGAGGGAGCGGGCCACAATATACTGGCACGTCCCCCTTCACTGCGCCCAACCACATACTCCTCACGGTCACGGATACGGATAGTTCCGCCAAGTCACTCTACCGCGGGGCGACAATCGGTGTGCGCAAGAGCTTTAGCCACAGGTTCCAGATGGATGCTAACTATGTCTGGTCTGAAGACCTCGATGACGACTCGAACGAGCGCGATCCATTCACTTTCCGCTATCTCGATTTCTACAACTTGAAAAAGGAATACGCCTTTTCCGATCGCGACGAAAAGCACAAATTCAACTTCATAACTTATGCCGAATTGCCTGGCAAATTCACGGTTGATGTTCGCATGCAGGCGCACACCGCTCAGCCGACCAGCGCCATTCCGAACACTACGCCCAGCGGACCACTCTGCAGTCCTACGAATGCGGCTCACCGTGTTCTTCCGGATCCAGGCGCTCCGGGCGGGGTCATTGATTGCGGCAGGAATTTCGTGCGTAAGGACAATGGTTATTTCGCCTTCAATTTTGGGATACAACGGCCGATCTCGCTCGGCGAGAGGATGCGCATTATTCCGAAGCTGGAGATGTTCAACGCCTTCAACAACAAGAACAATGTGAGCAGTTCGGCGTCACCCGTGTTGTTCAATTTTGACGGGTTTCTCCGAGAAGGCGTGGGCGATCCGCGCCAGGCGCAGCTATCCGTGCGCTTCGAGTTCTGACGAGGCTGGCTGCAAGTCACAACAATAGTTCAACCAAATAGGGGCGCTTCGGCGCCCCTTTTGTTTTCGCGGTAAGGCTGGAATAGCTGACCAAAACTTATGGACACATTCGCCTTTCTCAGCGCTTGCTTGCGCTTTGCGAATCCCTGACAATCTAAGGTTTATGGATTGCGTGTTTTTGTGCATGGTTGCGGATGCCGCGCCAAATCAAAAGCGAGTGAAATGGCAAGTCAAGTGAATTCCGTAAAGCGATTAGTCGCTTACTTTTCAATGGAGATTGCGCTCGAGAACGCCATGCCGAGCTACAGCGGCGGACTGGGTGTGCTCGCGGGCGACACGATTCGCGCGGCTGCAGACCTGCGTCTGCCCATGGTGGCTGTCTCCCTGCTGTACCGCAAAGGGTATTTCACCCAGCGCCTTGCCGAGGACGGCTCGCAAACCGAAGAGCCCGTCGAGTGGCGGGTCGAAGACTTCCTGGCCGAAGAACCGGCGCGAGCCAGCGTCCCGCTCGAAGACCGTCGCGTTGAATTGCGCTGCTGGCGGTACGCAGTGAAGGGCGTGCACGGCTTCGAGGTTCCCGTTTATTTCCTGGACGCCGATCTACCGTCCAACGCCGAAGCAGACCGTGCCTTGACCGGCACACTGTATGGTGGCGATCCGTACTACCGGCTGCGGCAGGAAGTGCTGCTGGGGATCGGCGGCGTACGCATGCTCAATGCCCTGGGCTACACCGACCTGACGCGCTACCACATGAATGAAGGGCATGCGGCGCTGTTGACGCTGGAGCTGCTTGGGGAAGAGGCGCAGAAGGCTGGGCGCACTTCCATCCGCGGCGAGGACATCGAAAGAGTTCGCAATAAGTGCGTGTTCACCACGCACACGCCAGTTCCGGCCGGACATGACCGTTTCCCGATGGAATTCTTCACGCGGGTATTCCCTGGACAGACGGATTTTCTGGACCTAAAGGACCCCTTGGCAGCTGATTTGATGAAGCGTGCGCTGCAGGCGGAGCAAAATTTCCCGGGTTTGCAGGAGGCGGCGCGGCACGGCGCTTCGCTGAATATGACGCAGCTTGCGTTGGGGCTGAGCACCTACGTGAACGGTGTGGCGAAGCAGCACGGAGAAACTTCACGCCAGATGTTTCCAGAAGCAGACATCGAAGCGATCACTAATGGAGTGCATGCCGGGACGTGGACCTCTCAGCCATTCCAGCAGCTCTTCGACCGCTACATTCCATCGTGGCGCGAGGACAACTACAGCTTGCGCAGTGCGCTCGGGCTGCCGGCTGAAGAAGTATGGGCCGCTCACCTCATTGCCAAGCACGATTTGCTGGAAGTGGTGCGCAAAAAGACCGGGCTGAAGTTTGATCCGGAACTATTCACGATTGGTTTTGCGCGCCGCGCGACGGGATATAAGCGCGCCGACCTGATCCTGGCCGATCTTGATCGTCTCCGGCAGATTGCCAAGGACGCCGGCCACTTCCAGATTATCTATGCGGGCAAAGCTCACCCCAACGATGGGGGTGGGAAGGACATTATTCGGCGTATTTTTCACGCGAAGAAGGCGCTGCGAAAAGCGGTGCCCGTGGTTTTCCTGGACGACTACAACATGGATCTTGGCGGAAAAATTACTTCGGGTGTGGACTTGTGGCTCAACACGCCACAATTTCCGTTGGAGGCTTCCGGAACTAGCGGGATGAAGGCCGCGCTGAATGGCGTGCCTAGCCTCAGCATTCTCGACGGTTGGTGGGTCGAAGGACACATTGAGGGTGTCACCGGCTGGTGCATCGGCGAATCACGGCGCACTGTGGCCGGCAACGCTCCTGCCGACAATACGGCGGAGGCCGAGTCGCTTTATAACAAGCTCGAAAATGTGATTCTCCCGATGTACTACAACGATCGCGGGAAATTTCTGGAAGTCATGCAGCATGCCATCGCCATCAACGGATCGTTTTTCAACACGCAGCGCATGGTGCAGCAGTACATCACCGACGCGTATCTGCGTTGAAAGCGTCAGCGTAGCTTGTTCTTGTACATGGCCATGCCGACTGCGGCATCCATCCCTAATTTCTCCAGTGCGGCGATTTCGCGGCGCGTTTTGACGCCGCCGGCGGCGATGATGGGAAGGGAAGTAGCGTCGCGCAGGTTTCGAAACCATGTGAGGTTTGCGCCGGTCATTGTGCCTTCACGGTCCACGTCGGTGCAGAGGAACCCAGCGCAGAAAGGCTCGAGCTGCGTTATCACCTTTTCGGCCTGAAGCGCGATTCGCTTTCTCCAGCCGTGAATGGTGATTTTCCCGCGCGCTGTGTCGAGTGCGATCACGATTCTCTCGCAGGAGACATTTTTCGCGAGTTGGCTCAAGAAGCGCGCGTTCACTCTTCCGCCCTGGAACGCGGCGCTTCCGACAATAATCTGATTCGCTCCCCAGCTGGCAACTTCTTGAGCGCGGGAGACGGTTCGAATGCCGCCGCCGACGCGAACCTTCATCGCAAAATCGTCCCGGGCTTTCGCGCAGAGGCTTCGGACGAGATCATCATTCGCGCTTTTTCCCATGGCTGCATCCAGGTCAATCACGTGCAGCCAGGGATACTTCCTGAATTTCTTGAGTAAGCCGAAGACGTCGGCGACGGCAAGCTCGCGCTTCCGCCCATGCACCAATTGGACTGCCTGGCCGTCCTGCAAATCGATGCACGGGATCAGCACGGCAAGCGAACCTCGACTCCGCTTGCGGCAAGAAATTCCTTCAGTGCTCGAATGGATTGCACCTTGTCGTGAAAGATCGAGGCCGCCAAGGCCGCGTCCGCCGCGCCATCTCGGAAGACCTCGGCAAAGTGTTCGGGCGATTTGGCGCCACCGGACGCGATCACCGGGACGGTTATGGATTTTGAGATTGCTGCGGTGAGTGCCACGTCGAAGCCACTCTGCGTGCCATCGCGATCCACGGAAGTGAGCAGAATTTCACCGGCGCCTGCCGCGACTCCCATGCGTGCCCATTCGATGGCATCGCGCGATGCGGATTCGCGCCCGCCGCGAACCATCACGTCCCAGTGATCGCCGGCGCGCTTTGCATCAATCGCCAAAACGACCGCTTGCGCGCCAAATTCCCGCGACAATTCGGAAATGAGTTCGGGCCGTTCGACTGCGGCTGTGTTCACGGTGACTTTGTCGGCGCCGGCGCGCACCACCGCGCGGCCGTCTTCGAGCGTTCGAATGCCACCGCCGGCGGTGAGAGGAATCGCCAATTCCGCGGCGACGCGGCGTATTGTCTCGAGAAAAGTGGGGCGGCGATCTCGGGAAGCGGCGATGTCGAGTACGACTAGTTCGTCGGCGCCTTCGGCGTTGTAGCGGGCGGCCAGCGCGACGGGATCGCCGGCATCGCGCAGGCCCACAAAGTTCACGCCTTTCACGACGCGCTCGCCGTCAGTGTCAAGGCACGGGATGATACGGTGCGCGAGGCTCATGCCGCGAGCCTCAGGAAATTCTGCAGAACGCGGGCGCCGGAGTCGCCGCTTTTCTCCGGATGAAATTGCACGGCGAAGATGTTTTGCTGCTCGATGACGGCGGCGAACTTCGTGCCGTGAGAGCAGGTGGCGGCTGCGTCATTCGAATCAAGCACGGCGTAGGAATGTGCAAAATAAAAATATGCTCCCGCGTCAACGCCCGCCAGCAGGGAAGAATCTCGCTTCTTTTCAAGCTGGTTCCAGCCCATGTGCGGGAGTTTCACGTTTGGCGGCAAGGCAGAGACGATTCCCGGCAACAGATTAAGCCCCTGGAGTTGCGAAGCCTCCTCGCTCGATTTGAACAACACTTGCAAACCAAGACAGATCCCAAGAAAAGGGACACCGCGGCGGATGGCGTCGACCAGAGGTGCGCGAAGTCTTTTTTCGTCGAGGGCGCGAACCAGAGCCGCGTAATGCCCGACGCCGGGAAGGAGCAACGCTTCCGCCTTTGAAATGCATTCGGGTGACGACGTGCGGTGCGATTCAACGCCGAGACGCTGGAGGGCGCGCTCGACGGAGGGCACATTGCCCGCGCCGTAATCGAGGATTGTTATTTTCATAGCAGCCCTTTGGTGCTGGGCAAGACCTTGCGGAGACGTTTGTCGCGGGATACGGCGAAACGCAGCGCGCGCGCAAACGCCTTGAAGATCGCTTCGACTTGATGATGCGAGGATCGGCCATAGAGAGCGCGCAAATGCACGTTCGCTTTTGCCGATTGCGCGAAGCCCTGAAAAAAATCCTCCATCAGCTCAACTTGAAAATCGCCGACGCGATTTGCGGCGGTCTTTGCGTTCACGACGCAGTAGGGCCGGCCTCCCAGATCAACCGCGGCCGCGGCGAGCGTTTCGTCCATGGGCATCAGAAAATATCCCGCGCGCAGAATTCCGCGTTTCGTGCCGAGAGCTTTCTGCACGGCTTCTCCGAGCGTGATGCCGACGTCTTCCACGGTATGATGCTGGTCCACGTCGAGATCGCCGACGGCGTCCACCGTTAGATCAAACGCGCCGTGCCGCGCAACAAGTTCCAGCATGTGGTCGAAGAAACGGATTCCCGTGGCGATGCTGGCGTTTCCGCGGCCATCCAGATTCAGCTGCAGGCGGATGTCCGTTTCGTTCGTTTTCCGATGGATGTTTGCAGTTCGTGGCATTTTCTCGACGCCAAGAGTCAGGCTGGCGCTCTCCATTGTTTTCGAATGGCTTTCAGTAGCTTTTTCATTTCTGCCGAAGTTCCGATGCTGATGCGAACGAATCCCGGGCCCATATCCTTGGTGCGCTCGCGCAAGAGAATCCCTTGTTTCTCGAGCTTTCGAATGAGCGCGGGGCCGCTCACTCCGAAATTGGCCAACAGAAAGTTTCCGGCACTCAAATACGTTTTCACGCCGAGTTCCTGCAACTCCGCAGCGAGCCAGGCGCGCAATCGCTTTACTTCGCTGACATACGCTCGCATTGTTGCGCCGTCCTTCACGGCGGCTTCAGCGGCAACGAGCGCCGCAAGGTTCACAGGAAAGGGTGGCATGGCGCGCCGCACGAGGGCGAGAGACTCTTTGTAGGCGGCGACCGCGCCGAGCCGCAGCGAGGCAAGTCCGGCGACCTTTGAAAACGTTCTGGCAACGAACAAGTGGGGAAACTTGCGAATCCACGGCACTGCGGTGAATGCGCAAAACTCCGCGTAGGCTTCGTCCATCACCACGGCGGTGTGCGTGGCGGCGCGCAGGATTCTCTCAAGTTCCTTAAAGCCAAAAAGAGTTCCGGTCGGGTTGTTGGGATTGGCGATGAAGAGGACGCGCGGCTTCTTGCGGAGCTCTGCGATAACCCCTTGCAGCGGGAATTCCATCTTCCTGCCGTAGCGAAGGACAGAAATCCGGGCGCCGTAAATTTCTGCGTAGTAGCGGTACATGGGAAACGTCGGTTCACAAATCAGGACGCTGCTACCGGGTTCGACGAACGTGTCGAAGAAGACCCGCAGCGCGTCGTCTCCACCGTTTGTAAGCAGAAGCTCTTCCGGGCGAACGCCGAAGTAACGAGCCAGGCGCGCCGTTGGCGCCTGATACTCTGGATACATCGCCAGTTGTTTGCTTGTGAGTTTCGCCAGCGCGCGCCGCACCGCCGGAGAGCAGCCCGTCGTGTTCTCATTGAAGTCCAGGCGAATCTTGTCCGAGCGGCCCTCGGCAGGCGCTTCATAAGTGCGGCGATTCAGAATCGCCTTTCGCACCGGCAAGTGAACCTTCATCGGCGAATCCTCACGGCGTTGCGGTGAGCTATCAAGCCCTCGGATTCTGCCAGAGTTTCGACCGTATCGGCGAGGCCCAGGAATCCGTTGCGGCTGATGGTTTGCACGCTAAGACATTTCACAAAGTCCGCCGCCGAAAGGCCGCCGCGCCTGCGCGCCCAGCCCCCAGTAGGGAGGACGTGATTGCTGCCGGTCGCGTAGTCGCCAAGTGGTTGCGCGCCCCAGGGCCCGAGAAAGACGGTGGCGGCCGACCGGATTTTTTTCAGAAGTCTTTCGGCGTTTTCCGGGAGGCTCAAATGTTCCGAAGCGAAGCGATTGACGAAATCGCAAGCCTGGTCGAGAGAGTCCGCCACGAGAATTGCGCCGGCCGTTTCCGTCGAGACGCTGGCCATTCCGGGCGGTAACTCGGCGAGTTGCCATTTGATTTCGCGTTGGACTTCTTGAGCGAGAGCGCGCGAAGTGGTGACGAAGAAACTTGCGGCGTCTTTTGCGTGCTCGGCCTGCGCCAGCAAATCAGAAGCGATCCAGCGCGCATTGCCTTCCGCCGCCAGGACGATCGCCTCCGTAGGGCCGGCCGGCAGATCGATCGCGCAATCGCTGCTGACCAGTTGTTTGGCGGCGGTAACGTACTTGTTGCCCGGGCCAAAAATTTTCTCCACGCGGGGAATCGACTTTGTGCCATAAGCGAGAGCGGCAATCGCTTGCGCTCCGCCAACCCGGGCGATTTTCTCGACTCCGAGAAGTCTCGCCGTTGCCAGGAGCTCGGGATTTGGTTTGGGGCAAACGGCGATGATGCGCGAAACCCCGGCGACTTTGGCGGGGACCGCCGTCATGACCAGCGTCGAGACGAGCGAGAATCGGCCGCCGGGAATGTAGCAGCCGATGGATTCGATCGGAGAAACGCGCTGGCTGATTTTGACGCCAGGTTCGGTTTCGATGGTCCAGGGGCGGGGAAGCTGCTTTTCGGCGACGCGGCGGACATTCTTTGCAGCTCTCTGAATGGCTTTTAGGAATTCAGAACTCACCTGTGCTTTGGCGGCGCGAATTTCTTTCTCTGAAATCCAAACCCCATCATCCGCGATATCCAGTTCATCCAATTTCTTGGTCCAGGCAAACAGAGCGGAATCGCCGCGCTTGCGCACATCGGCGACAATGCTAGCGGCCACTGAGTAAGCTTCGTTATCGCGCTGAGCGCGACGCCCGAGCAGCCACTTTTCAGTTCGCGGGGTGAGCTTGACGATGCGCATCAGAGCACGATTTTATTCAACGGATACTCCACAATCCCCTGGGCTTTGGCAGCTTTGAGTTTCGGTAGAATCTGCCGGACAACGGCTTCTTCGACAATGGTGTTGATTGCGACCCAATCCGGGTCACTCAGCGCCGATATCGTCGGCTTCTTGAGCGCCGGCAAGACTCCCAGAACGGCCGGCAGATCATCACGATGGACGTTGAGCAGCAACCCGACCTTACTCGCCGCGGCAATCGCACCCTGCAGCATCAGAATCAAGTTTTCTGCTTTTTCGCGCTTCCAGGAATCGGCAGCTGCGGCCCGGTTCATGATGAACACCGTCGCAGACTCCAGCACGGTATCGACGATGCGCAATCGGTTCGCACGCAGCGATGAGCCTGTCTCCGTCACCTCCACGATCGCGTCCGCAAGTTGCGGCACTTTGACTTCCGTTGCGCCCCAGGAAAACTCCACGCGGGCTTTTACACCATGCCTGGCAAGATAGCTTTCCGTGATGTGCACGACCTCTGTCGCGACGATTTTTCCTTCCAGGTGGCGCGCTTCCCGGATCGCCGAGTCTTCCGGCACAGCCAGGACCCAGCGCACACGCGCGAGCCGCTGCTTGGCGTAAACCAACTCCGACAATTCATCGACTTTCGCGCCCGTTTCCACCACCCAATCGTGGCCGGTGATCCCGGCATCCAAGGCGCCGGACTCGACGTAGCGCGCCATTTCCTGCGCGCGCACCAGCAAACACTCGATTTCGGCGTCGTCAATCGTGGGAACATAGCTTCGCGCGCCCAGCGTGATCTTCCAGCCGGCACGCGAAAAAAGATCGAGTGTCGCGTCCTGCAGGCTCCCCTTCGGGATTCCCAGCTTCAGCCGGCTCATCGGGATTTCTCCTTCCCGTACACAGTTTCCGGGGAGAAGGCACGCTCCGCGATTATCTTTGCGCTTCCATCTGGTTCGATCGAGCGAAAGAAGCAGCTTCGGTAACCCTCGTGACAGACGCCGGGGCCGACGGCTTCGACACGCACAAGCAGCGCATCGGCGTCACAATCCACACGCATCTCGCGAACGCGCAAGACATGCCCGCTGGATTCGCCCTTTTTCCATAACTTGTTCCGTGAGCGGCTGAAGAACACCACCTCTCCCGTGCGTTGCGTCTCTGCGAGGGACTCCGGACTCATGAAGCCGAGCATCAACACGTCCCCGCTGCGCTCGTCCTGGATGATGGCCGGCACCAGCCCGCCGTTTTTGTGAAAGTCGATTTCCACTGTGTCATCTCCTGAATACACCAGCCCGAAAATAAAAGACCCGCTGGGCTTATTGCGCCAGCGGGCCAAAGAGTGCTTTGTTTAGCGAATCGCTATGCACACCTCAGCCGGCGCGGCGTGTGGCCATGATGATGGTGCGCCCGAGGTATTTGTGCGCCGTTCATTGCAGAAGATGAAGGTAAAGGAAACTCGCCTGCATGTCAATGAGAGTATTCTTTAGTCCAAGAATTTCGCCACGCGAAACCGACGACGACCGGCCATCGCAAAGACTACATTAATGCATAGACGTTGCCGTCCGTGCTGCCCACATACACAGCGTTTCCGGCTACGACAGGAGAGGAAAGGATAGCCCCGACAGACAACATCTTCTGGACGCCCGTAACCATGTCGTCATAGAAAAAATCGAAGAAAGCGGCTTCGTAGTCTGGTATGCCGTCCGGTTTTGTATAAGTCGGGCCGTTCTTCGTGGAATTCTCGGTCTCAAAGATCCAGGCGACTTTCTGCGCCTTCAGGTCGACAGCGTTAACTCTGCCCTGATGCGAACCGATGTAGAGAGTATCGCCGGCAATTGCAGGCGAAGAAAACATAACCCAATGCTTGAAATCGAGAGAGAAAAGGGGCGCGCCAGACTTGGCCTCGAACGCATGAAGCAAGCCTGTGTCGGCGGTCGCGAAATAGACCTTACCATCTAACACGGCAGGCGAGGAGATCACCCAGGATCCTTTGTTGGAGTAAGACCACCGCTCCTTACCCGTAGCCGCATCCACGGCGTAGAACTTGGAATCACGGCAGCCGAAGTACACCACACCGTCCGCGACGGCTGCGGAGGACTGGATGCCGACCTGATTGTGGATGACCGGATCATCGCCCGTTTTGAAGCGCCAAATCTCTTTTCCGCTTCCCGCATCCAGGGCATAGAAATAGCTGTCCCAGCTCCCCACAAACAGGGTGCCGCCTGAAATGGCCGGCGAGGCATGAACCACGTCGCCAGTTTTGAATTTCCATTTCAAGTCGCCCGTAGCGGCATCCAGCGCGTATATGTTGGTGTCACCACTCCCAAAATAGACTCCACCATTCCAAACGACCGGGGAGGAAAGGTAGAAATCAAAGGGGTCAGGCATCGTCTCCGAAGCAGGCTCTGCGCCATGCAGATGCTTTGCGGCGAAGCGGCGCTCGCCCCCCGTCTGAAATTTCCATTTGAGTTGGCCAGAAGCGCCGTCCACAGCGTAGAAATTGCCGTCGTAGCTGCCGAAATAGACGATGCCTCGCGTGACCGCGGGCGATGAAGCGACGCGGCCATCGGTTTTGAATTTCCACTTCTGCGCACCAGTGGTCAGGTCCAATGCATACAGGCAGTGATCGCCGCTACCAAAATAGAGGCTGTCGCCGGCAATCGCCGGGGACGACAGGACTTGGCCTTTGGTGTGGAACTGCCACTTCACGCCGGTAAACTTCGGGACGCCCGCGGCCTCGTAAACGCCGGAGTGCTGGGAGTTGCCGCGAAACGTGGCTTCTTGCGCAAGCATCGGCAAAGGTGCGACTAGAGCGACAACCAAGAGAAATCTTTTCATGAGAATATCCCCGGCCTCTTCATAGACGGCTCGGCCTGGCAAATGTCTCTCGCACAATCATGTAAGCTATTGGGAACGCCAGCTTTGCTGAACCTTGAGAACTCTTCGGATGGCATATCCGGCGGGCGCTTAGATAGGCGCGTCTGTATTCGTGGGGGAGGTTGAGCCGTCAAGTGGGTGCGCTGAATCTAAAGGGACGACGCATAAATAGCTAAACGTAGGCCGCGCAGAGAGGGACTATGGAAGAAAAAGTACGCAAAGACGAAGCCGTTTGGAAGAAACAACTCACGCAGAATCAATACTATGTGACGAGGCAGAAGGGAACGGAGCCTCCTTTCACCGGCGAATACGAGGACACGGAAACCGCAGGAAGTTATAAATGCGTTTGCTGCGGCCAACCCTTGTTTCGTTCCGAAACAAAGTTTCATTCAGGTTCCGGATGGCCCAGTTTCTATGCTCCGGCCAGCGAAGAGGCAGTCGAGGCGGAGACGGACACAAGTCACGGGATGCGGCGAACGGAGGTGAAATGCAGTCGCTGCGACGCCCACTTGGGACACGTCTTTGATGATGGGCCACAGCCCACAGGGATGCGCTATTGCATCAACTCCGCCGCGCTAGATCTGGAGGAGGACTGAGACAGTCCTCCGACCGGGTCCCAAATCGCTTCATTGGGTTGCTTGCTTTCAGAAATATCGCGAAAAGAGAATTATGCCGCTGGACAGGAGCACGCCACCATGTCGGCCACGGGATCGCTCCCGCGCTCCCATACGCCGAGCAGCAGCACTTTTGTGCCCGTCGGATATTTGAACACGTAGTACGTACTAGAAAGGCCTTCGACTTCATAGAAGCCGGGCCGGCGCGGGTCTGGCCGAGAAGGTGCGCCAACGGCTAGAAGTTGGCGCAATTCGGCCATCTGTTCCTGCGAATGGTTTCGCAGATCTTCCACGAGGGGCGGTTGTTTTGAGATGGTTATCATCATTACGTTTCTCCGCCACATTCAGCTTATGTTCTCCTCATAGGTAAAGACGTTGAAAACCAAAAAATGTTTCGTGACACGTGACGATTTTTGCGGACAAATTGGCCTGTTGGTTCCAATATCCCATGTTCCGAAAGCACTCCCTTAAAAAGGGCAACTGCGCGAATATTTCGCCAGGCTGGGTACAATCGTCTTGTTTTGGCGCATTTCCCGTGAGTTTCCGGTTTCCCTTCAACTCATCTCTCCGTCGTAATGAAGTGCAGGTTACTATCTTCTCTGGTACTTGTGCGGAGCGGACTCACCTGAGATAGTGCTTTGTGTATCTTTTTGGCAAAGGGTGGCTAACGTGACAAAAGGTGAGACGAAAAAGGGTTCGACTCGGGGCAAAACGTCTTTCGAGAAAGATCGTCGCCGCAAACATCATCACTACCTCGTCAGCGTCTTCTACGCCGACGGGGAGAAGTTTGGCCGCGTGTACACCGACAAGGATAAGGCCGACCGATTCGCTGAACGGCAGCGCCGGTCGCCGGTGGTGAAGTCCGCGCGGATTACCCAGGTTTCCTGATCATTCTTCGCTTGCGGAGTGCGGCTCTAGACTGACAGCGGCGGGGAAGGCTTGTCGCTGCCTTGCGGTCATGTTATAAAAAGAAGGTCGTTGAGCGGCCTTAGTATAGTGGTAGTACGGAACCTTGCCAAGGTTCAGGTGTCGGTTCGATTCCGATAGGCCGCTCCATTGTTCATTAGCTACTGACTTCTCCTTAAAGACACCCCTGAGTTTTCCTCAGCCCTTCAAATTTCCACCGAAATTTTTGTCTCCTTACCGTTAGAATCAAGCATTCAGCATTTTTCCAAATGAAAACCATCACGATTGCCATTGGCAGTAAGCGCGGCCCAAAACTCAACGCTGTCACGGAGGCACTCGAGGCTTTTTCAGCGGCTCTCGATCACGACGCTCAGTTCGAGGTCGTCGGCGTGGAAGTCGAGAGCGGTGTCAGCCACACGCCGTCGTCGCGGGAGGAATTGATGCGCGGCGCGCGCCAGCGCGCGGAAGCGCTGGTGGAGAAGGGACGGCGCGACCGGGCAGACTGGCAATATTTCGTCGGCCTCGAGGGCGGGCTCGATGTCGTTCATGAAGGTTTGTCCCCGAACGGGACGCTGCGCCATTCCGGATTGCAACAAAACGGATTTCGGCGCGTCTTCCTGGAAAGCTGGGCCTACGTCTCCGACGGCGCTCGTGGCCACTATGGCCGTTCCGGTGGCATCGAACTTCCGGAAGCGCTGGCTCACGAAGTTCTCGAAAATGGCGTGGAGCTTGCGGCAGCAATCGACCGGTTTGCCGGTGCTATCGGAATTCGTGACGCGCAGGGCGCATGGGGCGTTCTTTCGGGCAATTTCATCACCCGGCAGGAAGCCTTTCGAATTGCAGTGATTGCCGCGTTCGCGCCGTTCTATAATGTGAAGATGTATCGGGCCGGCGCCGCGGGCGCATCAAACTCAACAGGGTAAAGGGCCCCGTGGATATTAGGTCAGTCCGTTAAAGACTGAATATTTTTGTTGAACGCTGATCACTAATAATTGCTTTCGAGGGAGCCACTGTGGACATCGTCAAAGGCAATATGGGCTGGATCGAGGTCGTCGTCGGCCCGATGTTTTCCGGCAAGAGCGAGGAGCTGATCCGCCGCCTGCGTCGCGCGGAGATCGCCCGCCAGCGCGTGCAAATCTTCAAGCCCGCCATTGACGCACGTTACACCGCCAACGAAATTGTGTCCCATTCCGGCCTCGGCATTCCCTCGGACAACGTATTCAAAGCCGCCGAAATCATGGAAAAACTGTCGCCGCGCACCGAGGTGATCGGCATCGACGAAGCGCAATTCCTTGGCGACGAAGTTGTCGACGTTTGCACCAAGCTCGCCAATCTCGGCAAGCGTGTCATCGTCGCCGGCCTAGACACGGATTATCGTGGCCGCCCGTTCGAACCCATGCCGCGCTTGCTCGCGATCGCCGAAGAAATCACCAAGCTTCTAGCGATTTGCGTCCGCTGCGGCAACCCCGCGGTTCACACCCAGCGGCTCGTTGAAAGTGAAGAGCTCATCGTTGTCGGCGCAATGGGCGCCTACGAAGCCCGCTGCCGCCGCTGCTTCGAACCCAATCCCGCCCTTGCCCAGGAAAAGAAGGACGGCCCGCAACTCATCGCCCGCAACCGCACCGCCTCTGCCGGTGGCAGCTGATTTTTTATCGGAATTGAGGCCGGTTTTTCGTTTGTCCACGCGTGCTTGGGCCATTGTCTTTCCGTGGACAATCATCGCGGTCATTGCTTGAGATAGCCTGCACATTCCGTCAAACTGGCTCGGCACGACCGCCCTCAGAATCGAGCTAGCTCGCGCATGATTATCGAATCCAAAGCACCGACCCGCGTGGACTTCGCCGGCAGCACTCTCGACATCTGGCCCCTTTACCTGTTTCATCCAGGTGCCGTCACACTTAACGCCGCGATCTCGCTTTATGCCTCGTGCGTCATCGAGACGCATCCCATCGGCGACAACCGTATTAAACTGGTTTCCCGCGACATCAAGCGAGAAGAAAGTTTTGCTTCCTTCGCCGCGCTCGTACAGGCCAAGCGCTACCGCCTTCCGCTCCTCGCGGAAATCACCAAGTTCTTCGAGCCGCAGGGTGGCTTCACGCTAACAACCGATTCGGAAGCTCCTTCAGGCGCAGGCATCGGCGGCTCCAGCGCGATGGCCGTCGCCATTTGTGCCGCCCTTGATCGCTTCACGGGAGCGGGGAAGAGCAAAATCGACTGGATCCATATTAGCCGCGACGCCGAAGCTATCGTCATCAACGTGCCCACGGGAACGCAGGATCATTACCCGCCGGCCTTCGGTGGCGCCGCTGCTATCGAACTCCCGCCCGGCGGCGAGCATCGCGTCGAATTGCGCGTGAACCTGGACGAGCTCGAGCGCCGCGTGATGGTCTGCTATACCGGCAAGCCGCGCCAGCATGGCATCAACAACTGGGAAGTTTTCAAAGCGCAAATCGGCGGAAAGATCGCCGTGCAAAAAAGCCTGGAACGCATCTCTGAAGTTGCCCAGGAAATGCGCGTGGCGCTGGAAAAACCTGATTGGGATGAAACCGGCCGCCTGATGCGCGAGGAGTGGTCCTTCCGCAAGCGAAATTTGCCCACTATTTCGACGAAGACCATCGACCGCGTGATCGAAAACGCCCGCCGCAACGGCGCACTGGCCGGGAAAGTTTGCGGAGCGGGTGGAGGTGGCTGCGTAGTCCTTTTGGTCGAACCAGACGCCCGCGAGCATGTGGAACAGTCCATCCGCGAAGCTGGCGCCCAAGTCCTTCCCATGAGCATTGACCGCCAGGGTGTCCAAGTCATATCCCGATAAGAAGTCAGCCCCGAGTCCCCGTCCGGCAGTACAGTTCTCCTTCCATTAAGGACAGGTAGTGAGAGGCGTCTTTTCCATCCTGAGGCACCTGTTCAGAGACCTCCCGGCATCGTAGAATAGGGTAGGTGGGGCCTCGGCTGGGTCAGAGCCCGCCATGCATATGCCGAACTGGCTAGCTTTATCCTTGACACTTTTCCTCTTCGCGGACGCGGGCGTCCCGCGCGTCAACAGTCTTCGTCCGCCTGCGAACCCGTCCCCCGGCTTCCCTTCGGACGAAGAGATCCCTCTCTTCCCGAACGCTGGCGCTTCGGAAACCACACAGTCTCCAACCCAGCCCCAATCAAAAACTACGCCGCCTGCGAAGAACACCACCTTGCAGGAAACCTCAAAGTTGAATCTGATCCGCTACGTTTCCGGTGAATTCGCCAAAGCTATCAAACCGCTGCCTGCGGGCAAGGAAGGGTTCCACGTCAACGTGGGCAAGCCGCTGGAGGCCGATCTGCTCGATCGCGCCGTCGCTACCCACGGCCCGGCCGTGAATACTGGCGATAGCGTGCAGATCACCAGGCTGGAGTTCCGCGACCACCAGATTATCGTTGATGTGAATGGCGGCGGCCGCGGCAAGCGGCACTGGCGCGATCATCTCCAAATCGGCCTTGGTGGCGCGCCCGTCCCCACGGTTCAGAGCACCTCGCAGGATCAGGGCCCGCCGGGGATGCTGCCGGGCATGGGCAGCACCATCTTTCTGGAATTCAACAAACCGGTGCCGGACCTTACGCCCGACGAATTGAAGCAGTTCCTTTCACCGTTCTTGAATTTCTCGAAGGAGCGTTCCGCGGCCGTTCAATGGTTCGATACGCTGCCGCCGGAGATGAAGAAAGCCATTCAAGATCGCAAGCCCGTGGTGGGCATGGACCGTGAGGAACTCATCGCGGCGATCGGCAAGCCGGACCACAAAGTGCGCGAGCGCGATTCCGATGGTAACGATATCGAAGACTGGATTTACGGCCAGCCGCCCTCAAAAACGGTATTCGTCCGTTTCCTGGGCGACCATGTCACAAGCATCAAGCAGTTCCCCCAGTAACCTAATCCTTCGCCATTTACTCCCGTGGCTCCATTGCGGACGGCCACTGAAGCACGACAACTCTTCCATCGGATTGACGTTCCAACGTGGGAGCGTACAGGCCAAGCTGCCGCCTTCTCCACCACAGCCCTTGCGCGCGCTTTTCTTCTGGCGTCGTGAACCAGTATTGCCATATCACGGCGCGCACTTGATGCGGCGGGGCATGCGGAAACGGGTTGCCCGCAAATAGCAGCAACACGTCGGCATCGCCCCGAAGCAAACTCTGCTCCGTGCGCACGATGATGGGTTCCTGCCGCCAGGTGCTCAGCGACGCGAACCACAGGTTCCAATCGAACCGCGGCTGATACGGCGCGTAAATTCCCGGCGCCTTGCTCGGATCTTGCGGCTTGTAGCGGAATGGATACACTAGCCAGTTTTGTCCATCGTCGGAGCCCTGAAATTCGATTTCGTAGCGGCCGCGCGTCATCACCGCGAACAGTCCATAGCGGTTCGCAATGCGAAACGGCTCCAGCGCCGAGACCGGCGTCGTCGGCAGCGGCCACGGCTTCACCATCCACACCATCTGCGCCAGCGTCGCATAGAAAATCCACGTGAGCATCACCGCCGTCGCGGCGACCTTTAGTGCGGAGGCTTGCGGCCGGAGTCTCTCTCGCCAGTTGGCTTCAGGAGCCGGCGCGGCAATAGGTTTGGCCTCCTTGGTCGCCAGGTAACTATTTCTCAGAAATCGCGGTAAGTAGGGCAGCACAAACTGGTCGTCGACCAGCAAAATCCCTAGGACCAGCACGAGGTAATTCAGGAACGTGTAGTTCGCAGATAGGATGATCCCGATCTGCCAGGGCGTGATGACCAGAAAACACAAGATTCGCAAGCGCCGCGGCAGAAACATCAGCCAGACCAGGCCGAGTTCCAGCGCTAGCGTTCCAAACGCCGTCGCCGCGTGAAACCAGTGCGGCAGGTGTTGCATGTGCCAGCCGATCCACGTCGGCAGCGGACCGTTCTGGTAATACTCGTCGAGCGCCGTGAAGTTCCGCCATTGCGGATCGCCGCCCACGATCTTCGCCACTCCCGATTCGAAGTAAATCCGGAAACACTCCCACATCAGCAAAAACAAGCTTGCACGCGATGGCCTGCTTTCTTCGCCCCACCCTGGCCGGAATCCCGTCGGCGCGAAGAACAAAGAAATGAATCCCGCTTCCAGCAGCATTCCATCCGACTGATAGGCGGAAAAATCCTGCGCCGCGCTCACGAACGAGAGAAAGCACACAAAACAAATCGCCAGCATGCCCCGCGGCCACAAATTCAAGACCAGCAAGACCGAGCCGATCATGCCTGCCCAGCAAATTCCGCTGAGCATATGCGTACCGCTCGAAAGCCACAGCAGCGTCGGCGCATACCAGTAGCCCGCATGCCCGAATCGCTCAGCCAATGCTTGCAAGTATTCGTCGGCGGGAAGAATTCCGTGCGGCCCGATCAATCCGCGAATTTGCGTCAGCAGCGAGAAAAACGCCGAGTAATAAATGAGCCCCAGCGCGCGCAGAAAAATCCACCGTGGAAGCAAGCGGCCGGAAGTGCCATGTTCCGAATCAAACAGCCAGCGTAAAGCGGACGCAGGTGACCAGCCGCTCATCAACGGCCATTATAACGGCCTATTTTTGGCGATGGGTCAGTTTCCGAAAACTGCGGGAAGCCGTCGAGACGCCCTATTCGACAGGTCAGAGGCGCTTAAGCGCGGCCCGGGCAAGCGCCTTCGATTTTTCCATGCGCTCGGTTTCCTGGCCGGCGCTGCCAACGCTGATCCGCAGGAACGTCTCTCCTTTGAGCACGTAGAGCGCGCTGGCAACCGGGCTGGCGACCCAGTAAGCCTCCTCACCAAGACCGCGAACGGGACGTGGCTTGCGGCTCTCCCTCTCGCGTTCAGGTTCGAGCTTCTTTACGTTTTTCCCCTCGGCCGATTCTTCGTCGCTTTCCATCTCGGAAGGGTGGAACTGCTTCTGCCAAAGCTGCCGTGCGGTCAGCGCGACCGGATGCAGGGGATCAGACGCAGTCAGTGACAGGCTGACTGACTTGCCCAAGGTTGGCGTGCGAAATAGGCACTGGTTTGCAAATGATCCGCCGACTGGCTGTACGGCGGGTTTAGTTTCCTCGACGCGCTCACCCTGGATCGCTTCAATTTCAGCGGGAGTCAACAGCGCGCATGCAGCTGCGGTCCCTTTCGTCACACTCGCGACGTTTTTGGCGTTCTGCGAGGCGGCTCCTCCGGGCACGCCGGCAAAAACAAGGGCGACACAAGGCAAGATCGTCACTGCTTGACGCATAGATATTTTCGACGCCGCTGTCGAACCCGCCGCTCCTAATTGTTGGCCTTGCAGCCCGGATCGCCTTGAATGCCCGTCGCGGGGTCTCCAAAGCACAGCTTGCCGTGCCCTACGATGTTCCCGCTGCGAGTACCGAATTGCGTGCCGTCGAATGCCTTGAACAGCCCGCGGCCTCCCACTTGGCGGGCAATCGTCGCCAGTGCGTCCTGAGCACTGGCAGGGCCCGTAGAGGCGTTCTGCGTCGCGTCGGTAACGCAACTTCCCGTGCAGCCGTCGGCGTAGCCTACAAGTACGCGCCCGAATTTGTCCACGGTGATGTCGTTGAAATCGAGCAGATTGCGGCACGGGTTGCTGCCTCCCTGGTTCCAGATGCAGCCTCGCTGCACTGGGTCCGTGGGAGTCGTGTCGACGGTGGTCCAGGTGCGGCCGGAGTCATAAGTGAAGGCCACATAGAGGTGCCAGACTCCTTGGAAGTCGGCCGACTGGGTATCACCAGAGGTCTGAGTGCCGAGGAAAGCAAAGGCCGCGCGATCATCGTCGCCGACGATCACTTCGGCAAACTCCGCGTTCTGCACTCCAAACGGAGTCCCCGCATCCTTGGACTTCGACCAGTGCAAGCCGCGGTCGCCCGAAACCGCAATCTTGGCGTGGCCGTCCGAGTTCACATAACCGAGGTAGATGGTGTTGTTCGCTCCTTCTCCGACCGACGGGTCCGTGCCGGGGCTGATGCTCTTGGCGTCTGGCACGGTGCGCACCACCCAACTTAAACCGTTGTCCGTAGAAACGGCCACGCCCGGCCGGCTGACGCCGTTGGCGTCGAAGCAGTTTTCGTTGGGAACGTAGACGGTCCCGTCGGGCGAAACACGCACGTGGCCATGCAAACCGCCGCAAGTGCCTGGCGCAATGGGAACATCTACGCCGTTGACATGGGCGAAGGTGTAGATGGGAACCCCGGGTCCGAAGGTCGCGCCGCCGTCATCGCTGCGCGAGCAGAACGCCGTCACAATGTCCTGCGAACAGTAGTAAATCCCATGCGGGTAGCCCGTTGGCGTCAGCGGCGCGGGAGAGGCATAAGGACCTCCGCCTACTGTCTGATGGTCGACGCCCGCAGGCTGGCCGGAACCCTGCGTTGGAAGCCAATTGTTGCCGTCGTCGTCGCTGAAGGAAAGCTCGCTGGTGACGCCGTTGAGCTGCGAAGTAAACAGGCGATTTGGCCCACCAAAATGGCCGTCGTCAACGAACATGATCGGGTCCAGGCTCAGACGCGCGAACGGCGAACGCTTGTCCTCCCAGAACGCCGTGGCCGGGTTGACGTTGTCGTTAAAAGTCACGCGCAGCGTATGGTTTCCCGCCTGGATGAACCCTTTACCGGTGTTCCAGTCAACACCGATGGACGGCTCTCCTGCAGCGTGCTCCGCGGCAGTCGTTGAGTCCGCCGATGGCTGGATGCAACTCGGGGGTTGTTGCGTTCCTGTGCAGTCATTAGGAGCAGGATAATTAATGAAAGTCGGAGCGCTAGGAGCCGGCGGAGGAGGCATCGGCGCCGTGGGCCTGGGTGCGATAGTCAGCGTGATCGCCACGTGAGCTCCGGTCGGCACCGGAGCCAGCGAGGCTACAGAGCGAATGTGCCAGAGCCCGTTAATGGGATCAGTGATCGTGAGGTCCTCCTCGCCAGGTCCAGTTGAAGAGTTGTCAGGCGAGCCTGGGCCGTGGTCGGCTCCGCTGGGGCTGATGGCGAAGATATCCAGATCCGTGGGCAGCGTGCTTGTCCACGTGTATTGAAAGGTGAGTTTGGCCGTCATTGTCTGATAGAACGTGGCCGCGGGGGCGGGGAGCACCACGGTCAAGTCGTGGTCATCGCATAGGCCCGGCGGGCAGATATCCTGAATACCCACGTTTATCACCGTCCCGCCGCCCACCGGAGCGAAGTCCCAAGCCAATGGGCCTGAACTGCTGCTGATCGTACTGCTGGGAGGCGTTCCGACTTGTGCCCACGCGGGGGGCGGGTCACTGACGACTAATGCTGCGGTCGAAGCGAGAAGCAGAACGACGAAAGAAATCCACAAACAAAACCGAATAACTTTCATGAGCAACCCTCCGCCCGAATATTTGGCCGCTTGACTGGCTCACACCCCAGGAATTACTCGAAATCGCTGGCGAGATAACTTCCTAATCGGTAGGGCATGTTTCTACAATCAGGTCGCTACCTGATTCACGGCTACGGGATATACCCTAGAACTCAGTTTTAACAGCGGCGACGGAAGTTGGCGGTACAATCCAAGCGTTGCCCAACCGATGGCTATTCAACGCGTATGAAGTACGCGGTACGACTCCCAGTTCCTGGTAAGCGCGGTAACCGGAAACCGGCCAATTACTCCTCATTTTCCGCGCGTTGACTTTTCTCCGCGCAACCCATAGCATTTTCTGTTCACGCGCGGCCGTCATTCGCTCCTGTACAGCCGCAATTTCGGACACTTCATCGGAGGAAGAATGCCCATCAAGGTTGGCATCAACGGCTTTGGCCGTATCGGTCGCAACATCGTGCGCACGGCAATCGACGACAAGGACATTCAGTTCGTCGCCGTCAACGACATAACCGATGCGAAGACTCTCGCGCACCTTTTGAAGTACGACTCCGTCCTCGGCAATCTGCCGCACAAGGTCACGCACACCGATGACACGATCGCCGTGGAAGGAAAGGGCTTCAAGGTTTTTAAGACCAAGGATCCCGCCGAGATCGATTGGGCTTCTGTTGGTGCCGATATCGTCGTCGAATCCACCGGGCTCTTCACCAAAGGCATTGACGCCAAGAAGCATCTCCGCGCCCCGGTGAAAAAAGTCATCATCTCTGCCCCCGCCGATGGCCCCGATGCCACGTTCGTCCTCGGCGTCAACGACAAGACTTACAATCCGGCCACGCACCACGTTATTTCAAACGCTTCCTGCACCACCAACTGTCTTGCCCCGGTTGCCAAGGTTCTCCAGGAAACCTTCGGCATCCACAGCGGCACCATGACCACCATTCACTCCTACACCAACGACCAAAAGCTCCTCGACCTCCCGCACAAGGATCTCCGCCGCGCCCGCGCCGCCGCCATCAACATGATTCCCAGTTCGACTGGCGCCGCCAAAGCCCTCCACCTCGTCATCCCCGAATTGAAGGGCAAGCTCGACGGCTATGCCATGCGCGTCCCCACGCCCAACGTCAGCGTCGTCGACTTGACCGTCTTCGTCGACAAGCCCGCCACCAAGGAGTCCGTCAACGCCGCGCTGAAAGCCGCCGCCAATGGCCCGATGAAGGGCATTCTCGCCTACACCGAGGAAGAGCTCGTCTCTGCCGACTTCAAAGGCAATTCGAATTCCTCCATCGTCGATTCCGAATACACAAAGGTCGTCGGCGACCGCTGCGTAAAAGTTCTGGCCTGGTACGACAACGAGTGGGGCTACTCCTGCCGTTGCCGCGACCTCATCAAGCTCCTGGCCTCCAAATTCTGAGGAAATGGGCCGGCTGAGGATGGCAAGAACGGTCTCGCTTATCTCGCCACTAGCCACTCGTCACTCGCCACTTCCTAAACTATGAACAAGCTCACCATCAACGACCTCGACCTCCGCGGAAAGCGCGTTTTCATTCGCGTGGACTTCAACGTTCCGCTCAAGGACGGCGTGGTCACCGACGACACGCGCATCCGCGAAACGCTTCCGACACTGCGCCTTGCGATTCAAAAGGGCGGGCGACTCGTTTTGGCTTCGCACCTCGGACGCCCCAAAGGCGGCCCCGATCTGAAGTATTCTCTGAAACCTGCCGCCAAAAAACTGGAAGAGCTTCTCGGGAATCCAGTGGCCTTCGCGCTTGATTGCGTCGGCCCCGGTGCCGAAAGCCAGAGCAAAGCTCTGCGCGACGGCGAAGTCCTCGTTCTCGAAAACGTCCGCTTCCATCCCGAAGAAGAAAAAAACGACGAAGGTTTTTCAAAACAGCTCGCCGCTCTCTGCGACGGCGTTTTCGTCTCCGATGCCTTCGGTTCCGCGCATCGCGCTCATGCTTCAGTAGTGGGCATCGCACGCTTCGTCCAGCAATCCGCCGCTGGCCTCCTCATGGAAAAGGAGCTCGCCTATCTCGGCAAAGCGGTAACAAATCCCGCGCGCCCTTTCGTTGCCATTCTTGGCGGCGCCAAAGTCGGCGACAAAATTGAAGTCGTCGAGAATCTCATGAAAATTGCCGACGCCATGCTCATCGGCGGCGGCATGGCCTACACCTTTCTGAAAGCCGAAGGCCAGCCCATCGGCAAGTCGCTCGTCGAAGACGACAAAGTTGATCTGGCCAAGCGTCTTCGCGCCGAAGCCCAGCAAAAAAAATTCGCTTTGCTTCTTCCCGTCGATCACGTCGTTGGTGCCGAATTCAAGCCGGACACTGCCGCGCAAACCGTTTCGGTCTCCGCCACGCCCGACGGCTGGATGGGCTTGGACATCGGCCCCAAAACCATTGACACCTATCGCCAAAAAATTGCCTCCGCCAAAACCATCGTCTGGAACGGCCCCATGGGTGTTTTCGAAATGCCCGCCTTCGCCAAGGGCACTCTCCAAGTAGCCAAAGCCGTCGCTGCCGCTACCGACTCCGGAGCCATTTCCATTGTCGGAGGCGGTGACTCCGTCGCTGCCGTCCATCAATCCGGCGTCGCCGGCAAAATCTCGCACATCTCCACCGGTGGCGGCGCCTCACTCGAATTCCTCGGCGGACGCAGACTCCCCGGCGTCGAAGCCCTCACCAACAAATGACACCTCTTCTCTGCGATCTTTGCGTTCTCTGTGTCCTCTGCGTTAAATCTTTTCTCTTTCTGGAGGTTCTGACATGCGACGCCGCGTAATCGCCGGCAATTGGAAAATGTACAAAACGCTCGCGGACACCCGCGCGTTTTTCTCCTCCTTCCTCCCGCTCGTTTCGAACGCAAAACACTGTGACATCGTCGTCGCGCCGCCCTTCACCTCGATCTCGACCGCGGCAGAAGCCGCGAAAGGCTCCAGCGTCGCCATCGCTGGCCAAAACGTCTCCTGGAGCAAGGAAGGTGCCTTCACCGGCGAAGTTTCCGCCCCTATGCTCGCCGAAGCCGGCTGCCGCTACGTCATCATCGGCCACTCCGAGCGCCGCCAGCTTTTTCGTGAAACCGATGACAACGTCGCCAGGAAGACATTGATGGCCCTGGAAAGCGGCCTCATTCCCATCGTTTGCCTGGGAGAAACCCAGGAGGACCGGGACGCGGGCCTTACTGAACAGGTTCTCACCCGCCAATTCACCGGCGGCCCGGGCGCGTTGACCCCGGACGAGTTCTCCCGTATTCTGATTGCATACGAGCCCGTTTGGGCCATCGGCACGGGCCGTACCGCGACCCCGGAAATTGCTGCTGAAGCTCATCGGGTGATCCGGCGCTGCGCGGGAGAGAAGTTTTCCGTCCGTCACGCCTCCGCCCTTCGGATTCTCTATGGCGGCAGCGTCAAGCCTGACAATATTCAGGGGTTGATGGCACAGGAAGAATTGGACGGTGCGCTCGTGGGCGGAGCAAGCCTCGACCCGAAGTCGTTTGCCGCGCTAGTAAATTTCAAGTAGTGGCGGCCTTCGACCCGATACTCGTTGTAGCGGTGGGTTAGTCCCGCAATCTTTTATCTTGAGTGAGGTTTAGAAATGCCAGGTTGGATGAAGTGGGGCGTCGCACTGTTGATCGGCGCCGGAATTATCGTTCTGGGGTGGAGACTGGCCGATTCGCGCTGGTTTTTCTGGTTGTTGCCGACGTTTTTCGTTGCCAATTGTCTTGTCTTGATTATCGTTGTCTTGCTCCAGAGCGGCAAAGCCGCCGACCTCGCCGGTGCTTTTGGCGGCGCGGGCAGCCAGACGGCTTTCGGTCCGCGCGGCGCCGCTAACGTGCTCTCCAAAGCCACCACCTGGTGTGCCGTCATGTTCATGTTGTGCGCCTTCGCGATGGTCCTTCGCACAGATAAGGCCGTCGGCCAGGGCAGCTCGATCCTCGAGCGAGTTTCGCAGCCCGCTCCAAAGCCCGCCCCCGCAACGGTTCCGGCAGCCCCCGCGACCACGCCAGCAACCACTCCTTCGACGACGCCTTCTACGACGCAGCCCTCATCTCAGCCACAGCCTCCTGCGACTGCGCCTTCTTCTCAACAGCCCAACTCGAAACCTGCCTCCCAGCCGCCGGCCGCTTCACAACAAGCTCCTGCGCAGCCGAAAAAACCCTGACGGGTCTTATGCGGACGGCTTGGAATTTATTCTAACGAGGATGCCGCAGTGATTGGAAAGAACGAAATTATCTTGCGGGAAATTTGGTGCGGTCGAGAGGACTCGAACCTCCACGCCTTGCGGCGCTAGCACCTCAAGCTAGTGCGTCTGCCAGTTCCGCCACGACCGCGATGACATCCATCGTAAAGGCAATGGAGGAAGCTGTCAAACGAGTGGCCGGAAGAACAGCGTGGAAACAAACCGATCATCCATCTCGCGACGCGTGGCAATCCTCGCTTCCATCCTGCTTTGCTCAATGCCGCTCGCTACTCCCGTCAGTCGCGCCCAATCCTCCTCCACCAACGCCGCCCCTGAAAAAGTCATCCTCGACACCGACATCGGCGACGACATTGACGACGCCTTCGCTGTCGCCCTCGCTCTTCGCAGCCCCGAACTCCAAATCCTCGGCATCACCACCACATTCGGTGACACGGAAACCCGCGCCAAGCTCCTCGACCGCTTCCTTGCCGAAGTCGGCCGCCCGGAAATCCCTGTAGCCGCCGGCGTCACCACGCCACCCAAAGGCACTTTCACCCAGCGCCGCTACGCCGAGAACAGCCGCTTCGCCAAATCGTCCCACCCGGATGCCGTTGCCTTCCTCCTCGACCAAATCCGCCGTAGCCCCGGCCAAATCACCCTCATAGCCATCGGCCCATTGATGAACATCGGCGCCGCCATCGACAAAGACCCCGGTACCTTCCGCAAACTCAAGCGCGTCATCCTGATGGGCGGCTCCATCCACCGCGGTTACGGCGACCTCGGTTTCGGCCAGCCCACGCCTCCGCAGCCCGAATGGAACATCCTGAACGACATTCCTTCCGCCCAAAAACTCTTCGCCTCGGGCGTGCCGCTCTTCGTCATGCCCCTTGACGCCACCCAACTCAAGCTCGATGAAGTCAAGCGCGCCTTCCTCTTCAGCCAGGGCACGCCGCTCACCGACGCCCTCACCCTCCTCTACCACCAGTGGGGCCAGCAAACGCCCACTCTTTTCGATCCCATGACCATCGCCTTCCTCGTCAATCCCGCGCTCTGCCCCGTCCAACCCATGCGCATTCGCGTCGACGATAAAGGCTTCACCCGCCCCGATTCCGGCCCTCCCAACGCCCCCAATCCTCCCAATGCCCAGGTTTGCCTCGACTCCAATCCAGACGCCTTCTTCCGCTTCCTTCTACCGCGCCTCGCCACTCCATAACTCAAGAACCTGTCTCCGGCCCGCCCGGCAAATCCGAATTCGCTGCCAACCTCTTAGAAGCTTCCAATCATTCAGAACTCTCTAATCCATGCTGCTACTCGCGGTTCCAATTTCTAGTTTCTGATTTCTAGTTTCTGCTTTTTGGATTAACTCATTGGAATCGGAGTGCTCTGCCATCGTTGATCCGTCGCGCCAGCTATCCGATCATAGGAGTATCGCTTAACGTCGAAAGGCAGGTCATGAAACGCTACCTATCGGTGGTCTTGTTGGGACTCCTGTCTGCTTACGCAACGCTCGCACAGCCCAATTTGGTCAAAGTTCGCGTCCGGGTGATCCTCGTGGACCAGGATCTCAATCAGAAGCCGGTCCCATTTTTCCTGGTATCTCTCAAATGCGGGGCAAAGGCCGCAGAGGTAAAGACCAGCCTGGAAGGAACAGCGGAGGCACAACTCCCGCCCGGGCGGTGCACGGTTTCGTCGCCGAAGCCTGCCGAGCTGAGTGGCAAGCGCTTTTCTTGGAACATTCAGGTATCGCTTTCGGGCGGCGAGCAGAGCATTGACCTGACCAATGACAACGCCAAGGCGGAGGAGTTCGCCGCTCCCGCGTCGTCGGCGAAGGTCGCCACCAATGACCTCACCGAACATTTCAAGCGCCTGAAGAACACCGTGGTCACCGTCAGGAGCGAATCGGGCCACGGCACGGGATTTTTCGTGGACGCGAAGGGCCTCATCCTCACCAATCAGCACGTCGTGGGTAATTCAGAGTACTTGGCTGTCCAGTTTGATCGCACGCACAAAATCGCCGCCAAGCTGATTGCCGCAGATCCCCAGAAGGACGTCGCGTTGCTGTCGGTCAACATGGCTGCTCTGCCAAACGCTGCACCCGCGCCGCTGTATCGAGCCGGCGCTGGCAGAACCCCGGTCCAGGAAGGCGAACGCGTGTTCACCATCGGCAGCCCGCTCAGCCTCGATAAGATCATCACCACCGGCATCGTCAGCAAAGTCGAGCCGCACACCATCATGTCGGACATCAACATTAACCCCGGAAACTCAGGCGGGCCGCTGTTCAACGCAGCCGGCCAGGTCATCGGGTTGACGACCTTCGGCACACGCGGGGAAAGCGGGCCTGGCGTGTCGGGCACCGTGCGTATCGAGGAGGCGCTCGCGCTGCTCGATCAGAATCGCGCGAAAGCCACCGGCACTCCGCCGCCTGGTGGGCTCCTTCCGGTCGAGCCTCTCACGCCTTATCCGGTCGAAGGGCTCAAGGAAGCGTTGCGCGCGGAAAAATACGATGCGCGCCCCTATTATCTCGCCGCCGGGGATTTCAATATTGCTCTTTCCACTCCTCCCCTGGATTATCGGGAGCAGGAGGAGCGGCGGCTGCAGGCCGAGCGCGAGCATAGGAAGCGCAACAAGAAAGAGCAAAACGCTGACCAGAATGCGGGCGATTCCGATGCGCCAAAGGAGTGGGAAGAGGAAGCCGGTGCGCATCCCGCAGTATTCGCCATTTACGTGATGCCCAAGGCCAAGGAAGGCCTGGGATCGGCGTTCGGCCGCTCGTTCAGCCTCAATTCGGCTGCAAAACTCAAGTTCAAGACCGACTTCCAGGCCATGAAGTTGTTTTGCGGAGACAAGGAAGTGCAGCCGATCCATCCTGGCAGGGTTCCCGTAACGGTGTCAGTCCAAAACCGCTTGGTAAAGATGGACGATTCCACCTATAAAGGCATTTACTTGTATTCGCCGGACGCTGTGAATCCGGAATGTGGCCAGGTGAAGCTGGAAGTCTATTCGTCGAAGGGCGGGGATGCTACCGTCAAGACTTTCGACGAAAAGACCGTCCAGCACGTCTGGGCCGATTTTGACGCCTTCCGCAGGGCGCAGGCTGTAGTCGCCCAGTCAGCCTCCGCCGCAAAACCCTAGACACAAATCAAAGAAACGTAAATCCGCGCCGGGCTTTGGGGGTCGTAGCGGCGTCCCTTCAGGGCGCCATCTTGCTTTTCCCTGTCCTTTTCGTTATCTCATCCCGAACCCGGTCGCGTCATTTGCGAACGGCGGTGAGGGATCTGCTTTTCTCTCCACACCTCGCTTCGCTGTGTCCCCGCTGCGTCATTTGCGTTTTGTGCATCCCGGACGGTTCTCCGGGACCGACCGCAGTGGAGGGATCTGGTTTTTGCCTTTTCCCGTAGCGCCGGGCTTTTCCCCCGTTTTGTGGGGATCCCGACGGCTTATGTCGGGAAGCCCGGCATCTTAGTGTTCTTGTCCTTTCCAATTTCTACTTTTTACTTTCTAGTTTGGTTTCTAGTTTCTGCCTTCTAGTTTCTAGCTTCGTTCCTAATTCCCCGAGCACCAGGAGGTGCGCCACAACTTAGCCCAGCCCGTCAGGGCTGGGAAGGTTAGCAAGCAAGACCGCAAGCGCCGTAGGCGCGGCACGGGCCGCAAGGCATCAGCGGTTTTCGTTCTCAATTCGCTTCAATCAGCCCTTAACCACAACCGTGGCTTTGTTCCAAAGGTCATCATAAATCTCACGCATCGTCGGAACCAAACCGATACTGAGTTCGATCAAGTAGGTGGGCTTCCTTTTTGCTGCGTCCTTAATTGACTGCCTTACTATCCAGCCACGTTGATCTACGAAAATATGACGGTCATGCACATCCGAACTGCTCCGCAACTCAAGGGTATGACTGTTGGAGTATTTCCCGCTGCCGGTTTTGACAGACACTCCGCTATCCCTCAGCATCCAAACCACTTAAAGTAATGCTTGACTAACTGTACCAATATGTTATAATTCTCCAGTTAATGCGGCACCTCCACCGCCTGCCCGCCGAAGGGGGTGCCCTGCGAACCATGTGCGTCTCTTGCATCCGGTTTCGGTACCGGGCCTCGCCCACCACGCGGTCCTTCTAAGTGGAAATCCGACCAAGGATTTCTGTCCTGAACGACCATCGGGAGTGAAGGCTCTCTCTTGAATCCTCAAATACATTTGCGTCTCCCTCCCGCAACTCCTCTGGAATCAACACTTGTGGATGTGTTCATTCTAAACAGCTTAAACCTCTTTAGAATCAACCCGGATTTGGAAAGCTCACATCTTGCACAATTTTGGTGCAATGTAAGCCCGTTTAGAATCAACACTTACACAACTCACCCGCAACTGTTGATTCTAAATCGCTTGCAGCAACACTAAATCCTTTAGATGCAACACTTGCACAAAATGGGGGAGGAGGTCAACGGAGCACTAAACGGAATTAACCACTCAAAGCTGCTTCACTTCGCTGGCGCAGCTACCGTCGCCAACCCCGGCGCCTGCATTACCGCATCATGCAGCTCGACGCGAACCCTCTGAATCTTGGTATTTTCCCGCGTCGGATGTACGCGGTTCGTCAGCAACACCACAAAAAGCTGCCGGTCCGGATCAATCCAAATCGAAGTTCCGGTAAATCCAGTGTGCCCAAAGCTGTGCGCCGAAAAATAATGCCCGCTCGAACCGCCCTCCGTCGGCACCGCCCAGCCCAGCGTTCGCGTGCCGCCGGAAAGCTGTTGCGGCGTTGTGAATTGCGCAATCGTCGCGCGCCGCAAAACCCTCTGGTGCGCGTAAACGCCACCGTTGAGCAGCATCTGGCAGAACGCCGCGAGATCCGGCGCGGTGCTGAAGAGTCCGGCGTGCCCTGAAATGCCGCCAATCACAAACGCGTTTTCATCGTGCACTTCGCCCTGCACCTGCCGGTGCCGCAAATTATTGTCGATTTCCGTCGGCGCAATCGTCGGCCACAATTTTTTCGGCGGCCGGTACATCGTGTTGGTCATTCCCAGCGGCGAGAAAATAGTAGTCTTCGCCAAGTCATCCAGCGTTCTTCCTGTCAACCGCTCGATAATTTCCGCCATCAAAATAATTCCCAGGTCTGAATAAACTTCTTTCGTCCCCGGCTCATACTCCAGCGGCTCCGCGAAAATCTTCGTCAGCGTGTCTTGCTTGCTCTTCGACGTGCGCCAGTATTCCTTGAACGGCGGCAATCCCGAAGTGTGCGTCAGCAAATGCCGCACCGTCACTCGGTGACGCCACTCCGAGTTAGGACCGCCCGCCCACTCCGGCAAATACCTCTCGATCTTCGCATCCAAATCCAGCGGCACGGCGAAATCACCTTCCGCTAATTTCGCGACCAGCGTTGTTGTCGCCACGACTTTCGTCAGCGATGCTATGTCGTACATTGTCACAGGAACCGTCGCTGCGGCCTTCGCGTCGTAACTCAATTTCCCGAATGCATGCACGGAGACTTTTCCGCGATAGCCAACGGCCAGTGTCGCTCCCGGAAATGCTTTGTCGGAAATCGCTTTTTCGATCACATTGAATGCCGGTTGGAGTTGCGCTTCGCCGCGCGCATCCATCGGCTGCAGCGCCACCGGATTTGCCTGCAGTTCCATCCCAAAACCTGCTTTGAGATTCACGCCTGGAATCGTCACCGGCAATTTGCCGCGCACGGGAATTTCTCCAAACAACGCGCGAGCCGCGGAAATCTGCGCGACGTCGCTGATTCCAAACGCGGCCAGCCACGTTTCCGCCTGCGAAAACCTTTCAATCAGGTACGGGCTTCCGAATCCCACGGTAATTACGGGCTTGCCCGTTTTGTAAATTTGTTCCGCCAACGCCGCCTGCTCCGCCGGTACGTCCACATTTCCCTTGCGGTCGCTCACACGCACAAACAGCGCGAGAATCGCAACGTCGTAACTTTCCGGTGCCGGCAATTTCAGAATCGAAGCATTTACAAACCGCGTATCCGCGCGCAGCGTCGTCACGGAATCGAATCGCGAACGCAATTCGCGTTCGAGATCTTCTCCTGGATACGGTTCCGGATCGGCGTAAAACGCCAGCAGCAGCGCGCGCGAGGGTTTCGTGGCGTCGAACGGCAATCGGTGCGGAGTGTCGCGAAGCAAAGTTACGCCGCGGTCGGAAATCTCCTGTGCTTGTTTTTGCCACTCGGCGCTGCCGAATTTCTTGTTGATGGCGTTCACATCGACGAGACGGCCTGTGTTGAGGCCAATGCGCGCTTTTGCTTGAAGAATCCGCCGCACCGACGAATCGAGGCGCTCTTTAGAAATTCGTCCGGACTTCACTGCGGCTTGCAGCGCTTCGAACGCCGCGTCCGGCACCGGCGGCATTAGCAGACAATCCGCTCCCGCCACAAATGCCCTCACCGCCGCTTCTCCCGGCGCGTACCGCACGGTAATTCCGCCCATGTCCATCGCGTCGGTGACGACCAAACCCTGAAATCCAAGCTGTTTGCGCAGAACATCGGTGAGGATATTGTGCGATAGCGTCGCCGGCGTGTTGGGATCGGGCTCGAGAGCAGGAACATTCAGATGCCCGGTCATGATGCTGTCGACATGCATCGAGATCGCGCCGCGAAAGGGAACAAGTTCCAGGCTATCAAGTCGGGCGCGGTCGGCGCGAATCACTGGCAGATCAATGTGCGAGTCAGCGGCAGTATCGCCGTGGCCAGGAAAATGCTTTGCGGTCGCCAGGCCACCGCTTTCTTGCACGCCGCGAACAAACTCGCCCACAAATTGCGCCACGCGCTCCGGATTTTCCCCGAAGGAGCGCGTGTTGATGATCGGATTTCCCGGATTGTTGTTTACATCCGCGTCCGGCGCGTAGATCCAGTGAATTCCCACGGCGCGCGCTTCGAGCGCGGTGATTCTGCCCATGGTGTAAGCGTCTTTGAGATTGCCGCCCGCAGCGAGCGCCATCGCCGTTGGAAAAGACGTGCCTTCGTCCAATCGCATGGCCGTCCCGCGTTCGAAATCCGCGCCAATCAGCAGCGGCAGTTTTGACTTGGCCTGGAGTTGGTTGTTCAGCACTGCGGTTGGATAAGCCTGGCTCTTCACGATGCCCAGCGGCGATCCATGCGTGATGTTGATGAACCCTCCGACGTGGAGATCGCTCACGTCATGCATGATCTGCTGGTAGGCTGCCGCATCCGTGGCCGTCAAACTTCCGTGATAGGTAGTGAAAAGGAGCTGCCCAATCTTTTCGTCCGCGGACATTTTGCGCAGCGAGGATTCCACCCATGCGGCTGCAGCGGGCGACAATCTCTTCGCGCTGCTCTTTACAAGAGCTGCGCCTTCCCTGGCGGCAGTTTTTTCTGCTGAAGTATTTCGGTTTTGGCTGCGTGTGCTATGGGCCATAAGAAAAATGATCGAGACGGGAATCAGAAGCAAAAAACGGACGCGGCGTCCTTCCATCAGCTAAAATCTCCCAATGGCCGCCGGCAGTCTGCATTTATAAATAGCACACGCACCTCATGCTCTCAACGCGGCTTCGGCCAACGCGTTCCAGAATATCATTGTATGGTTGTACGGTTGCCGCAAAGGGGGACCATTTGAGCAGACTCGCGAGCGTGCTGTCCCAAATTTTTCGATTCACGATTCTTGCGGCAGTGGTCGCGGCGACTAGCGCGCCATCGTTCGCGGCAGGAAAGCGCTCGGGCCGCCCTGGGCGCGTGCAGACCGGCCTCGACGTTCTCGAGGCGCAGAAGTTCGCGCCACTTCGTGGCAAGCACGTCGGATTGATCACCAATCATACGGGCGTCGATTCGCAGGGCCGCAGCGTAGCGGAACTTTTGTCCCACGCGCCTTCCGTGCAGTTGGTCGCTTTGTTCAGCCCGGAACACGGCCTCGCCGGACGCAGCGACGAAAAAATTGCGTCCACTAAAGATCCCGCCACCGGTCTTCCCGTTTATAGTCTCTATGGCGAAACGCGGCGACCCACCGATGAAATGCTCAAGGGAATTGACGCACTTGTTTTTGATGTTCAGGATGCCGGCGTCCGGTTTTACACCTACACCGCGACGATGGGGTATTGCATGGAGGAAGCCGCGAAACGAAACATCGCTTTCTTCGTCCTTGACCGGCCGAACCCCCTCGGCGGAGAAATTATCGAAGGTCCGATGCTCGACGCGGACAAGACGAATTTCGTCGCGTACTTTCCCTTACCGGTGCGCTACGGGCTAACCATCGGGGAACTCGCACAATTCTTCAACGCCGAAAATCACATCGGTGCAGACTTGCACGTCATCACCATGAGGAACTGGCACCGGAATTATTTCTTCGAAAGCACGGGCATCAAATGGATTCCGCCCTCGCCGAATCTTCGGACCATCAAGGGATCCGTCCTTTATCCGGGAATCGAAATCCTTCAGAGCGCCGGAGTCTCCGTCGGCCGCGGCACGCAAACTCCTTTCGAAGAATTTGGGACGCCATGGATGAATGGCGATGAAGTGGCCGCGGCGTTGAATGCGCGAAATATTCCGGGCGTGCATTTTGCCGGCCAGCAGTTCATTCCGATTGCGGGCCTGTACAGCGGGCAACGTTGCGGCGGCGTTTCCATACGCATCATCGATCGCTTTAAGGTGCGTTCGATGCGCATGGGACTGGAAATTGCAGCAATTCTGCAGAAACTCTACCCAAAACAGTTTGAAGTTTCGAAAATGATCGAACTGGTTGGAAATTCGGATACTATGCAGCAGTTGCAGTCCGGCGTGCCGCCGGAAAAAATCGTTGCGAGCTGGTCGGAGTCTCTCACTGCCTTCGATCAAATCCGCCGCAAGTATTTCCTCTACAAATAGGGTTGCCCGGAGTTGTGCTAGAGTTGCTGCGTTATGCGAATCGTGTCGTTACTGCCGTCGGCCACGGAGATTCTTTTTGCGCTGGGCTTGGACCGCGAGATCGTGGGCGTGAGCCACGAGTGCGATTTTCCTTCCCAGGCGAAGACCAAACCCGTAGTGATTCATTCGCGTTTGCCGCACGATGCTTCGCCGGCGGAGATTGACAGGCTGGTGAGCGAGTATGTGCACCGGGGCGAGAGTTTGTATGCCGTTGATGCCGAAGTGCTGGAAAAGCTGGCCCCGGATCTGATTGTCACGCAGGATTTGTGCCATGTTTGCGCTGCTTCGCCAGACGATCTCGCTATGGCGCTGGCGCGATTCGAGCGTCGGCCGGAAGTTCTCTGCCTGAATCCCCAGGATTTGGTCGACGTTTGGCGCGACATTCTGTGGGTGGGAGAAGAATCCTGTCGCGGTCCGCAGGCGGAAGTGCTGCTGGAGAAGATCGGCGGGCGTCTCGGCGCATTGGAGCAGCAACTGCCGGAATCGGTGGACCGTCCCCGCGTGGCGTTCCTGGAATGGCTGCAGCCGTTTTACGTGGGCGGCCACTGGGTGCCAGAAATGATTCACGTGGCGGGCGGGGAAGACGTTTTGGGCAAAGTCCGCACACCTTCCTTCCGTGTTCCTTTGCAAGATATCGTCGAGGCAGAACCGGAGATTCTCCTGATCGCGCCTTGCGGTTACACGGCGCAGCAAGCCCGCATCGAGTATCTTTCGCTCGAGCTGCCCGAGCAGTGGAACGTGATGCCTGCTGTCCGCAACGGGCGCGTCTACGCGCTGGAAGCCAATAGCTACTTTTCGCGCCCGGGGCCGCGCCTCGTCACGGGCATCGAAGCGCTCGCTAAACTTTTCCACCGCTCGATTCAAGTTCCGCTGGAAGCCGAAGCCGCCGTCCTGCCCATCCACGTGAGCGCGCACGTCCGCGCGGCCACCACTTAGCTGCGGCACGCACCTGTTTGCCTTGGCACACCTGTTCCAAAGACCAGTTGACAATTCCCGTTTTATATATAGGATTCTTATATGTAAGGGAGAGCCCTATGATTGGCAGTGGAATCAAGCGCGGCACAGCGGAACTCGCGATCCTCAGCGTTCTTGAGGAAGGCCCGCTTCACGGCTACGAAATGGCGCGGCGCATCGAGGAACAAACCAAGGGAGCGCTGCGCTTCACGCTCGCGGCCCTGTATCCCATGCTCTACCGCATGGAGCAGCGTGGCTGGATTCGCGGCGCGTGGGAAATCAGTCACTCGGGACGGCGCAAGCGGTGTTATCGCCTCACTCCTGCCGGGAAGAAGAAACTGTCGCCCCTGCGGAAGGAATGGGCGGAACTTTTTAGTGCGCTGAAGAGGCTGACCAAGGTGTCGCATGCCTGACTGGCAAGAGCTTGTCCGCCAGCGCCTCTCCAGCCTCGCCCTTGATGCTGAAGAGAAGGACGAAGTCCAAGTGGAACTCGCCACGCACTTGGAAGAAACGCACGAATGCCTCCGAAAAGAGGGTCTGTGCGAAGCGGACGCGATGCAACGAACCCTGGCGCAAGTAGGAGACTGGCACAATTTACGACGTAGGATTCTCATCGCGAAGAGGAAAGGACATCTTATGAAGAAACGCCTGCACCAGCTTTGGATTCCCGGGTTCCTCACGTTGATACTTTCAATGCTTGTTTTGACGGCGTTCCAGAAACTTGGATTCCAACCGCGCATCGCCGTGAGCCGTCCGAACACTATTTTCTTTTACGTGCCGTGGCTGCTGTCGCTTCCTTTCTGCGGCGCTCTGGCAACCTACCTCTCGTCCCGGGCCGGGGGTTCGCGGGGAACCGCGGTTCTCGCCAGCGTCTTTCCCGTGCTCGCGCTCACTGGGGCGTTTCTCTCGATGTTTCCGATAGGCTCGATCCTCGGACGAATCATGGGAAGGCGCGTCGGTTTTAGTGATGTGGCAACCACGCTTCTGACGGATGGGGTTGGCTGGCTCTTGGTTCCGGGAGTTGCTCTTTTGGCGGGCGGGGTACTCGTCCACCTTTTGTTTAGCGGACGGCCATCGTCGCAAAACCCGGTAATCGGCTAGCGGGGCTAAGAATGGCTGATTGGCAAGAACTCGTCCGCCAGCGGCTCTCCGGCCTCGCCCTTGACGCAGGAGAGAAGGAAGAAGTCCATGCGGAACTTGCCGCGCACCTGGAGGAAACGTGCGAGGACTTCGTGCAGCGCGGCTTACCTGAAGAAGAGGCCGTCCGCCACACTCTATCTCAAGTGGAGGATTGGCACGAATTGCGGCGAAGAATTCAAATAATCAGGGTA
>Ga0210407_10000583_pt1 | contig 40206 bp, 35 predicted proteins | sample IncBWC27MmetaG_FD_150860 | JGI IMG/M metagenome (GOLD analysis project Ga0210407, IMG submission 150860) | Forest soil microbial communities from Barre Woods Harvard Forest LTER site, Petersham, Massachusetts, United States - Inc-BW-C-27-M | ecosystem: Environmental > Terrestrial > Soil >...
ATCGATCTCCACTACGCTGCCATCCAAACCGCCATGCGAGGCGTCTTCCATGAACTCGGGCTCGCCGCCTGATCATCGACAAAGTTTTTGCGGGGCTTCGCCCCGAAGCGCCTATTGATACGCTTCGCCTCCTTGCAGTCCGTCAGCGGGACGTGGCGCAAGCTGCGCGGCCCCGCGCGGCGCAGCCCTGTGTGGCCGCGCAGAATCGTTTCTGCGTCGATCGGGAACAGCAGTTCGATTGAGCCGCGCGGCGGCCGTACCTGATACGGCAACACGCGTGCTTCCGGCACGGTCGGGTCGAAACAGACGACGGGGTTATCGCTCGTCAGAAAGCTTACGTCGGTTTTATTGTGGAGGACCTCGAACCCAAGCTGATCCAGGACAATGCCAAATCCTTTCGCTAAGTCCGGCATTGCCCGTAGCGACATATGCGGGTCGATCGCGACACTTAGATGATCGAGAATATCCTCACGCCCTTCTGGTTTACGCGGCAGCTTTCCCTGCCGATCGAGAAGTTTCACTTCCGCTTTAGTCTGCTCAGCCAGCATTACCTCGACCATATCGCGGGCCGCTGGGACCCGCACCCCCATGAGGATCAGGAAACTGAAAAGATTTACAAATTCAGAACTGGTAAAATCAGTTGTGGCGGCGACACCTGAACACAACCGCGCGACGAGAGGGTTCCACGTGCGTTCTAAGGTGCCGAAGAAATTTTCAAATGTATTGTTGTCTCGGCCGCCGTCCGGCAACGGCTGAGAATAGTAATATGTCTCGAATGCGATCGCCTCTGGCCGGAGGTGAAGGGCCGCTTGTGGGTTGTCTTTTCTGTAGGCGAATATTCTTCCTTCATCATCGCTAAAGTTTTTAGATACGTAATCGGGATAAAGTGATGCCGCTTCTTTTCATTTGAAGGCCCCTGGTCCATATCAATAGGATACCACATCGGAGCGGGGATTTCGTTTATGGTATGGCGGAGAGCGCTATCCGTGGGGCTCTGCTGTCCTCGCTTCTTCGATCTCGTGCAGGATCTGCCGGCGCAACCGCGCCACGAATCGCTGCACCACCTCCTTGTCCGCCGCGGCCAGCCGGCGGGGGGTTCGGGCGGCGGTGCAGGGTCGCCGGCCTTGTGCTCGACGTCTTTCATCATGTCGAGCAGCATCTTGGTCGCGCGCAGATCGGCACTCGCCGATTTGCGACCATCTGGGTGACGATCGCCTCGCGCTTGGTGATTTTGCGGCGCCGCCCGTCGATCGTCACGACAACGGTCTCGTTCAGCGCATTGGCCAGCAATGCCGGCAGGCTCTTGGTGCGGCGGCCGCCGGGGTTGCCGGACTGCCCCTTCTTGAAGCGGGTGTGCAGCGGCGGCCTGCCCGGGCCCACCTGGTAACCGCTGTCGCTATCCGCCATAGGGCACTTCCTCGCCGTTTCGGAGCTTGCATTTATAGCCTATATGTGCTAATTAGTCAACTATTAACGTGTGCTTATAGCAACAACGAGCGGTGCCACATGCCGACGCAAATCCTCCCTGCAGCCTCCCTCAGCAGCGCTCGACGCCTCCCTGCTGCCCGAACCCTGTTTCGGGCAGCTAACTATATGATTTGCAGCGCCTTATAGTCGATCGGGCGGGCGATTTTCCGCGTCGCATCAAATTTTCTCCCTGCTCTCAGGGAGAGGCGGGTTCCAGCGCTCCCGCGCGGCGTCGTCCTCGGCGCGGGCCGCGACCCAGCGTTCGCCGGCCGGGGTTTCCTCGCTCTTCCAGAACGGCGCCTCGGTCTTCAGCCAGTCGATCAGGAAATGGCAGGCGGCGAGGGCGGCCTCGCGGTGCGCCGAGGCGGTGGCGACGAGCACGATGCGGTCGCCGGGCTCCAGCCGGCCGTAGCGGTGGATCATCAGCACCGCATCGAGCGGCCAGCGCCGATGCGCCTCGGTCTCGATCTCGGCCAGCCTTTTCTCGGTCATGCCGGGATAGTGCTCGAGGGACAGCGCCGACACCTGCTCGCCGCCGCCCATATCCCGCACCAGCCCGACGAAGCTGGCAACACCGCCGATGCGGTGATTGCCGACGGCGAGCCCTTCGAGCTCGACCCCGACATCGAAATCTTCGCGCTGCACTCGGATCATCGGCTCAGCCTCCGGTGACCGGCGGGAAGAGCGCGACCTCGTCGCCTTCGCGCAGCGGGTGCTCGGGTCCGACATAATCCTGGTTGACGGCAACGCGCACGATTCTGAGATCCCGCAATGCCTCGGAGTATCCGCCGCCGCGGGTGCGCAGCCAATCGAGCAGACCCGCGACATCGCGAACCTCGGAAGGCAAGGCGACCTCCTCCTCGGCGCAGCCGATGCGCGCTCGCAGCCAGGCGAAATAAAGCAGCCTCACGAGAGCACCTCGGAAAACGGCAGGAAGTCGACCATGCTGCCGACCGCGAGCTCGCTCACCGCCTCTTCGAGAATGACGAGCCCGTCCGAACGTGCGATCGAGGACAGGATTCCGGCGCCGTCACTCGGGTATTTGACAGCCACGACCGCATCGCCTTCGCGCTTCAGGCTCGCCCGCAAATACTCGCGCCGCCCCAGTTTCTTGCGATAGGCAAAACCGGCGGGGACAGGGAACAGCCGGGGTGGAGACGGTGCCGCGCCAGCGAGCTGCAGAACCAGCGGCCGCGCCAGCACGACAAAGGTGACGATTACCGCGACCGGGTTGCCGGGCAGGCCGATCAGCGGCACGCCAGCCACTTGGCCGAGTGCCACCGGCCGTCCGGGCCGGATCGCGAGCCGCCAGAAATGCAGGGTGCCGAGCCGCTCGATGGCCGATTTGACGTGATCCTCCTCGCCGGTCGAGACGCCGCCGGAAGTCACGATCAAATCATGCTCGGCGCTCGCGGCGGCGAGGGTGTCGGCGAGTGCGGCTTCGCGGTCGGGACGGATGCCGAAATCGCTGACCACACAACCCAGGCCGGTGAGCAGTGCGGCCAGCATGACGCGGTTCGCGTCATAGATGGCGCCGGGGGGGAGCGGCATTCCCGGGTCGCGGACCTCGTCCCCGGTCGACAGCAATGCCACGCGCAGCGGACGAAACACACATACCTCGCGCTGCCCGAGGGCGGCGGCGAGGCCGAGATCAGGGGCACGCAACCGCAGCCCAGCAGATAGCGCGGTCTCGTCCTTCCCAATATCTTCCCCGGCGTGACGGCGGTTCGCCCCCTTCTTGATCCCGGGCCTGAGCCGGACCCGCTCGTCCTCGAGGTTGCAATCCTCCTGCATCATGACCGTGTCAGCGCCATCCGGCATCGGCGCACCGGTGAAGATCCGGATCGCCTCGCCGCGCCGGGCGCTGCGGCCGAGCGGATGGCCCGCCGCCGCCCTTCCGGTGACCGGAAGCACGGTTTCCTGATCGGGCAACAGGTCGGCGTGAGCAACTGCATAACCGTCGACGGCACTGTTGGCGTGGGGCGGGAGGTTCATCGTGGCGATGAGATCGCGCGCCAGAATCCGCCCGGCCGCCGCCGTCAACGGCACCGTCTCGATGCCGACAACCGGGATGATGCGCGCCTCAATCTCGGCAAGTGCGGCCGCCACGGTCAGCAAGCCGCCGCCAAGGGCGAAGCAATCGTTGCTCAGTTGGGCCATCGATCCTGCCCCTCATATCCGAGGATGAATGAGGCGATCGCACCCACATCGGACAGCGGCAGCCGCGGCAGCGCAAGTCTGGGCAGCATCTCATCTGATGCGACCGCGACAATGAAAGGATCCTCAGGATGCAAAGGCGGCTTACCGAGCGACCGACGGTAAATTTCGATCTTGGGATGGGGGTGCCGCTTGAAGCCCTCGATAAGCAGCAGATCGACCGGGCTCATCCGGGCTACCAGCTCGTCGAGCGAAGGTTCGGGCGCGCCGCGCAGCTCATGCATCAACGCCCAGCGATTTTGCGAGGTGATCATCACTTCCCCCGCCCCGGCTTGGCGGTGCCGCCAAGAATCTTTCCCCGGCTGATCGACATCGAAGGAATGATGCGCGTGCTTGAGCGTCGATACGGTGATGCCGCGGGAGACCAATTCGGGGATCAGCAACGTCATCAGGGTCGTCTTGCCGCTTCCGCTCCAGCCGGCGAGACCAAAGATTCGCATTGTTGCCCAGCCTACAGCCTCACCTCACTTGGGCGTTACCGGTCACCGCCGCAACGTGCCGCTAGGCCAAATGCTGCGATTTGAGGCGACGAGGACGGGCCATGTGCCGGAAGCCGGCCTGCAAATAATCATAGCCGGTGACGAGCGTCAGGAGCGCTGCGATCCACAACAACGTCTCACCGATAGCGGCCACCGGCAAAAATCCGGGTCCCGCGTCGCCGACGATCAGCACCCCGATAGCGACCATCTGGATCACGGTCTTCCACTTGGCAAGGCGCGACACCGGCATGCCGACGCGCAGACCCGCGAGGTATTCACGCAATCCGGAGACCAGGATTTCGCGGCAGAGAATCACCAGAGCCGGCAGCACCGCATGCGCCGAGAGCCGCCCGAACGTGGTCAGCATAAACAGCGTTGCGGAAACCAGCAGCTTATCGGCGATCGGGTCGAGAAAGCGGCCGATTTCCGACTGCTGCTGCCAACGCCGCGCCATATGCCCGTCGAGCCAATCGGTCACCGCCGCTGCCGAGAACAGCGCGCAGGCGAACCAGCGGGCGTAGTCGCCCGACACATAGAAACTCCCGATCACGACCGGGATGACCAGGATGCGCGACAAGGTCAGCAAATTGGGAAGGCTGGTGAGCGGCACGCATCACTCCCGGCGGGAAACGAGGAAGAGGGGACGACGGGCATCTTACCCATCGGCATGAAAATGATCATAAATTTTTTTAGCGACAGTCTTGCTGATGCCCGCGGCCCGCTCGAGGTCGCCGAGACCGGCGCGCGCAACCGCTCGCGCCGAGCCGAAATGGTGCAGCAGCGCCTGCTTGCGCCGCGCTCCGATCCCGGCAATCTCGTCGAGCGGGGAGCGTCCGAGCGCTTTTGTCCGCTTGGCGCGGTGGGTGCCGATGGCAAAGCGGTGCGCCTCGTCTCGCAAGCGCTGCAGGAAATAGAGGACAGGATCCCGCGGGTCGAGCGCAAACGGCGCCCGGCCGGGAAAAAAGAAGCGCTCGCGCCCGGCGTTGCGGTCGGGCCCCTTGGCGATCGCCGCGATCGCCACGTCGTCGACGCCGAGCTCAGCAAGCACGCCTTGCGCAATGTTGAGCTGCCCCTGGCCGCCATCGATCAGCACGAGATCGGGCCAACTGCCCCGATCACGTTCGGGATCCTCTTTCAATGCCCGGGCGAAGCGGCGTTGCAACACTTCGCGCATCATCGCGTAATCGTCACCTCCTGTAGTAGGTGAAAGCCCCCACCCTCCCGCTTCGCCGGTCCCTCCCTCCCCCTCATCGCGGGGGAGGGCTGGGGTGGGGGCGGCTTGCGCGGAAGCGAGGCCGCGGATCGTGAATTTCCGATAGGCGTTCTTTACGAGCCCGTCGGGCCCGGCGACGATCATCGCGCCGACCGCGTTCGTGCCCTGGATGTGGCTGTTGTCGTAGACCTCGATGCGGTTTAGCGGACCGTCGAGGCCGAAGGCGGCGGCGACTCCGTCGAGCAGCTGGCGCTGCGAGGCGCTCTCGGCGAGGCGACGACCGAGCGCCTCGCGTGCGGCTGCGACAATTCGGTCGACGAGCTTCTTCTTGTCGCCGCGCCGCGGCACCGAGAGCCTCACCCTCTCGCCGCCGAGCGAGAGGGCCTCCGCCACAAGCTCTTGTTCGACCAACTGATGACTGAGCAAAACCAGCGGCGGCTTTGCACGGTTGTCGTAGAACTGGCCGACAAACGCGGTCAGCACTTCCTCGACCGCGAGCTGGCGGTCGTGGCTCGGGAAATAGGCGCGATTGCCCCAGTTCTGGCCGCCGCGAAAGAAAAAAACCTGGACGCAGGTCTGCCCGCCTGCCTGATGCGCCGCAATGACGTCGGCATCGACGATCCCCGGAACGTGGATGTCTTGATGACCTTGCACCAGCGACAAGGCACGGATCCGATCCCGGATCAGCGCCGCCGCCTCGAAATCCAGGACTTCCGCTGCATCCTGCATCTCGGCGGCCAACCGTTGCTGCACGTCGTCGCCGCGGCCCGACAGAAAAACCCGAGCCTGGTCGATCAGCGCCGCGTAATCTTCGCGGCTGATCCTACCCACGCATGGGGCGCTGCACCGCTTGATCTGGTACAGCAGGCAAGGGCGGGTGCGGACAGCGAAGATGCTGTTGCTGCAGGACCGCAGCAGAAACGCCTTCTGCAGCGTCACCAACGTCCGGTTTACCGCACCGGCGGAGGCGAATGGGCCGAAATAACTGCCTTCCTGGTTTCGTGCTCCCCGGTACTTGGTGAGCTGCGGAAAGTGGTGGCCAGCGGTCAAGTGGATGAACGGAAACGACTTGTCGTCCCGCAACAACACGTTGTAGCGGGGCATCAGCCGCTTGATCATGTTGCATTCGAGCAGCAACGCCTCGGCTTCGGTGTGGGTGACAACGATCTCGACGGCAGCGGTCTCGGCTAGCATGCGCCGCAGCCGGTTCGACAGCCCGGCGGGATGTGCGTAGTTTTGGACCCTACTCCTTAGATTGCGGGCTTTGCCGACGTAGAGCCCGTCCCCCCTACGGTCGAGCATGCGATAGACGCCCGGCCGCGCCGGCATCGTCCTCAGCGCCTCTCGAATAACCGAAATCCCGGCGGCGATTCCCTTGGGCGCCGCGACCGCCGCCGCGAGTTCGGCTCCCGGTGGCGCCGCTGTTGCCTCTGCCGTCTGTGAAGAGCCGGCAATGGCCCCTGGCGCCCGGCGGGGATCCATCGGCGGCGCCTCGTGCCGTCGCGCCGGGCGCCGAGACGTTGTCCCGCCCGCGCGGATCTCCGTCATAATATCGTCAAACGATGCCGTCATCGAACCGTCAACTGGTTGAGCTGCCATCGCAATTCCATATATCCACGAAAGCGGTGGATAACTTTGTTGAAAAGTTGAAGCGCGGGAACCGGGATCATAGCCGATGCCGGCCTTCCTGCATTTTGATTAAATTTTAGGCAATTATTCAACTGATTGATCTAAATGGATTTTTTGGGCCGATGGTTAATTTTTCTCAGCCGGTCGCAACAACCGATCATTTTTGGCGGTGTCGCAGGACCGTAACATCGCCTGTGAACAATTCGCAGTCGGGGCGGTTCGGCGATCAAAAAACGGCTCCAAACCTCAGCGTAGCACCTCCCATCGGCGAACATGCTACTCCCGCGCCACGCGAGCAGCCTACTCGGTCAGCGGCGTCCGCTGCGACTGCGCCCACCCCAGATGCTGGCCGCCGTCGAGAGCGATCATCTGGCCGGTCATCGCCGGCGCCGAAAGGATAAATCGCATCGCCGCGGCAATCTCTTGCGGACTGGTGCCGCGCCGCAGCGGCATCAGCTCGTATTGCCGCGCGAATTGCTCCGGGGTCTGCCGCGGGCTCGGCAATGTCGGGCCCGGTCCAATCCCGTTCACCCGAATGCGCGGCGCCAGGGCCAACGCCATCGTCTGAGTGAGGGTCCACAATCCCGCTTTCGACAAAGTGTAAGATACGAAATAAGGCGTCAGCGACCATACCCGCTGATCCAGCAAATTGACGACGACGCCGCTCATCTGCGCCGGCAGCCGTGCTGCGAAATTCTGCATAAGGACGAACGGCGCCCGCAGATTGACCGCCAGATGCAAATCCCAGCTCTCGCGCGTCACGGTCGCGACCGTGTCATTGGCAAAAACCGCAGCGTTGTTGACGAGGCAGCCAATAGGCCCGAGCTCCTGTTCGGCACGCGGCAGCAGCGCCGTGACGGCTTCTTCGTCGGCGAGATCAGCGTCGACGGCAATTGCCTTGCCGCCGTTAACGCGGATCCGCTCGGCCAGGCTCTCAGCGGCGTTGTGCGAGTGGTTGTAATGGATGGCCACGGCAAACCCGTCCCTGGCAAGGGCGAGAGCGAGGGCCCTACCGATCCGCTGCGCGCCTCCCGTCACCAATGCCGCCATCGGTATGGGCGGAACCGGCACCGCCCCGGTCAGGTCAGTGCCTGTCTCGGCCTCACCGGCGGGCACGGCGTTCCTTTCGCGCCCGCATTTTGGCGCGAGCGACATCGCGGGCCGACACGCCGGCCCGTCCTGCGGTCGACCGCCCGCGCGGGCCGTCGGAGCGCTTGACCGCAGCGGTGGCTTTGCCCTCCGGCTCGCCCAGCAGGCCGAGATCAGCCTGCTCGAGCCTGCGAATTTCATCGCGTAGCCTCGCCGCCTCTTCGAATTCGAGATCCGCCGCAGCCTCGCGCATGCGCTTTTCGAGATCGGCGATGACGGTCTTCAGATTGGTGCCCTGGTAATGCGCTGCTTCGCCCTCGGACAGCCCGAACGTCACATGGTCGCGCTCATAAACGCTATTGAGGATATCGGCGATCCCGTGGCGCACGCTTTCCGGGGTGATCCCATGGGCGACGTTGTAAGCTTGCTGTTTCCCTCGCCGCCGGTCGGTTTCGTCAATCGCGGCTTTGAGGCTGTCGGTCATCCGGTCGGCATAGAGGATTGCTCGGCCATCGATGTGGCGAGCCGCCCGCCCGATCGTCTGGATCAGCGAGGTGCGGGAGCGCAGATAGCCTTCCTTGTCGGCGTCGAGCACGGCCATAAGGGCGCATTCCGGGATGTCGAGCCCTTCGCGCAACAGGTTGATCCCGACCAGCACATCGAAGACGCCGAGGCGCAGGTCGCGGATGATCTCGATCCGCTCTAGCGTGTCGACATCGGAATGCAAATAGCGCACACGTAGCCCGGCCTCGTGCAGGTACTCGGTCAGTGCCTCGGCCATTTTCTTGGTCAGCGTCGTGACCATGACGCGGTGACCGCGCAACGCCTCCTCACGGCATTCCGCCATCAGATCGTCGACCTGGTTCTCAACCGGGCGGATCAGGCAGGGCGGGTCGACGAGGCCCGTGGGGCGCACGATCTGTTCGACAAAGACCCCAGCGGCACGCTGCATCTCCCAGGGCCCGGGCGTCGCCGAGACGAAAATCGTCTGGCCGCGCATCGCCTCCCATTCCTCGAATTTCAGCGGCCGGTTGTCGGTGCACGAGGGCAGGCGAAAACCGTATTCGGCCAAGGTCGTCTTGCGCATCCAGTCGCCGCGGAACATGCCGCCGAGCTGAGGCACGGTGACATGGCTTTCGTCGACGAAGACGAGCGCATCCCGCGGCATATATTCGAAAAAGGTCGGCGGTGGCTCGCCCGGCTTGCGTCCGGTCAGATAGCGCGAGTAGTTCTCGATCCCGGCGCAGCTGCCGGTCGCCTCGATCATCTCGAGGTCGTAATTGGTGCGCTGCTCGAGCCGCTGCGCCTCGAGCAATTTGCCCTCGCCGAAGAGCTCGTCGAGGCGAATCTTGAGGTCGCGTTTGATCTGTTCGATCGCCTGCAACAGGGTCGGCCGCGGCGTGACATAATGGCTGTTGGCGTAGACCTTGACCGATTGCAGCGCCGCGGTCTTCTCGCCGGTCAGCGGGTCGATCTCGTGGATCGCCTCGATCTCGTCGCCGAACAGCGACAGGCGCCAGGCTCGGTCCTCGTAGTGCGCTGGGAACAGCTCGATCGTATCGCCGCGCACCCGGAACGAACCGCGGAAGAAATTGTGGTCGTTGCGCCGGTATTGCAGCTCGACGAATCGGGCGAGCAGCTGGGTGCGGTTCACCCGGTCGCCCTTGCTCAGCGACAACGTCATCTGCGAATAGGTCTCGACCGACCCGATGCCATAAATGCAGGAGACCGAGGCGACGACGACGACGTCGCGGCGCTCGAGGATCGCCCGGGTCGCCGAGTGGCGCATCCGGTCGATCTGCTCGTTCAGCGAGGATTCTTTTTCGACATAGGTGTCGGTGCGCGGGACGTAGGCCTCGGGCTGGTAATAATCGTAATAGGAGACGAAGTACTCGACCGCGTTTTCCGGAAAAAAGCTCTTCATCTCGCCGTAGAGCTGCGCGGCCAAAGTCTTGTTGGGCGCCAGGATGATCGCCGGCCGTCCGGTACGCTCGATGACATGGGCCATCGTAAAGGTCTTGCCCGAGCCGGTGACGCCGAGCAGCACTTGGTCGCGCTCTCCCGCCGTGAGCCCCTGACACAGCTCGTCGATCGCTTGCGGCTGATCGCCGGCCGGCTGAAACTCGGACTGCAGCCGGAACGGCCGGCCGATATCGCTCTGCGGCCGTTCGGCGGCCATCAGCGGCAGCATCGTGATCAAGTCGAGGGTGTCAGCCGATCTCATGCGGCATACCGGTAAAGGCGCTGTCGGATGATATATAGGAGATGATATATAGGATAAGATAAGCCAATCCGCGCGGGCCGACCACCTACATCCAATGGTTGAGTGAGAGATTGCCGGTTTTGCAACTGCAGCTGATCTGCAGCGGGATCTCCCTGTAGGGTTGAAATGACTGCCCGCGCTCCGTGGCGGGTGAGCCTCGATCCTCAGAAGTATGGGTTACGAATCAGGCAATCTCATGATCGGCACCGTGTCTCGGGAGGTCACGCCTCCCGGTGGCCGCAATCGAGGATCCGAGCGGGGCCGTCTACCCCTTCCTCTAGCACGCGGACGCTCCATTCTCTGGAGCGGCCGCCATTTCGCGACCATTTCTTGTTGGTCTCCTCCACGGCCATTTCTTTTGCTTGTTGCACGTCTTCGGCAATCAAGGTCGCGTAATAGATGTCCTCGCCCAAAGATCTGGTGCAGCTGAACTTTATCATGGTTCTCCCTCCTGGGCGGCCGCCGATCGTGTCTGAAACCAGCAGATCGGGCGGGACGGGTCAAGCGCCGCGACGCAGAGAATGGCGGGGGCCGCCGCCCTGGGCTTTTACCCCACAATCGTCGAGTGAAGGGCACCCGAACCGCCTTCACACCAATTGGGTTCACGTGTAGCGTCGAGCGGTGAACCCCTCCACTATCGGACTTGTCATGCCATTCCTCGCCGATCGCCTTGCCCGCGTCAAACCTTCGCCGACTATGGCGATGACGGCACTCGCCACGGAGCTGAAGGCAGCCGGGCGCGACATCATCAGCCTGTCTGTCGGCGAGCCGGATTTCGATACCCCGGCGAACATCCAGGAGGCGGCGATCGCAGCGATGCGGCGCGGCGAGACCCGCTATACGGTGTTCGACGGCTCGATCGAGCTGAAGCGTGCGGTTTGCGGCAAATTCAAGCGCGAGAACGGGCTCGATTACGAGACCTCGCAGATCACGATCGGCTCGGGCGGCAAGCAGGTGCTCTACAATGCACTGGTCGCCACGATCAATCGCGGGGACGAGGTCGTCATTCCAGCGCCGTTCTGGGTGTCCTACCCGGAGATGGTGCTACTGTGCGACGGCACCCCGGTCCCGGTTGCTTGTCCGCAAAACAACGGCTTCAGATTGCGCCCCGAGGATCTCGAAGCGGCCATCACGCCAAAGACCAAGTGGCTGATCCTGAACTCGCCGTCGAACCCGACCGGGGCGGCCTACGGCAAGACCGATCTGCAGGGCGTCGCCGAAGTGCTGATGCGCCACCCGCATGTCTGGGTCATGACCGATGACATGTATGAGCACCTCGTTTACGACGATTTCGAGTTCACGACGATTGCACAGGTCGAGCCCCGCCTCTACGAGCGCACTCTGACCGTCAACGGCGTCTCGAAGGCCTATTGCATGACCGGCTGGCGGATCGGCTATGGCGGCGGTCCCAAGCCGCTGATCAAGGCGATGGGTGCGATCCAGTCGAATTCGACCGCCAACCCCTGCTCGATCAGCCAGGCGGCGTCTATCGAGGCGCTCACCGGGCCGCAGGATTTCATCCCCGTCCACAACCAGAGCTTCAAGGAACGGCGGGACCTTGTCGTCGACATGCTGAACCGGGTGCCCGGCCTGTTCTGCCCTCGGCCCGAGGGGGCGTTCTACGTCTACCCCTCCTGTGCTGGTGTCATCGGCAAACGGACTCCGGCGGGTGCCACGATTTCCAACGACGAAGATTTCGTCCGCTACCTGCTCGAGGAGACCGGGGTCGCGGTAGTGCACGGCGCCGCATTCGGTTTGTCGCCGCATTTCCGCGTCTCCTATGCGACCTCGACCGAGGTATTGCGCGAGGCTTGCGCTCGCATCGACCGCGCCTGCCGGGCGCTTTCCGGCTAGGCGCACCTAGCGCGGGACGCGACCATCGAGCATCGGGAGTTGCGCGAGATTTCGATTGCCATACCGGCGACCGTCGCGCCAGATATGGGGATAGACTGGGCACGGTCGGATCGCCGCCTTCGCGGCCGAGCGGCCGCCCGTTAATCGGCTGGAGGCGCCTATGGCGAATTCGACTGCGCGCTGCGCCGCGCTGATCGGTCCCTACCTGTCGGGCAAAACGACATTGCTCGAAGCTCTGCTGTATGGGAGCGGCAGCACGACCCGGCGCGGTAGCGTGCGTGACGGCAACTCGGTTGGCGACCATTCCACCGAGGCGCGCGCCCGGCAGATGTCCACCGAAATCAATGTGGCGAGCGCCTCCTTTCTCGGCGATTCCTGGACGATCCTTGATTGCCCCGGCTCGGTCGAGTTGCTGCACGAGGCGCAGGGGGCGCTGCTGGCAAGCGACGTCGCAGTCGTCGTCGTCGAGCCCGAGGTTGAGCGCGCCCTGACGATCAGCTCGCTGCTGCGCTTCCTCGACCAGCACCAGATTCCGCATATGATCTTTATCAACAAGATGGATACCGCCAACGCGCGGGTACGCGACGTGCTGGCAGCATTGCAATCGGTGACCCCTCGCCCCCTGGTGCTCCGCCAGGTGCCGCTGCGCGGGTCCGACTCGGAGATCACGGGGTATGTTGACCTGGTCAGCGAGCGCGCTTACCGCTACCGGCCGGGCCAGTCCTCGGACCTTATCCCGCTACCCGACGACTTCTGGGACCAAGAACGTCCCACGCGGACCAGCCTGATCGAAAAGCTTGCCGATTTCGACGATGAGCTGCTTGAAAAACTGCTCGAGGAAGTCGAACCGTCGAAGGAGGAGATCTACCAACATCTGACCCGCACGCTCAAAAGGGCGCAGGTAGTTCCGGTCTTCCTCGGCTCCGCCCTCGCCGATTATGGGATCCGCCGGTTGTGGAAGGCGCTGCGCCACGAGACGCCCACGCCGCAGGAGACGGCGGCGCGACTCGGCGTCGCCCCCGAAGGCGAGCCCTTGGCCCAGGTGATCAAGACCTACCATTTGCCGCACACCGGCAAATTGTCGCTGACCCGGGTCTGGCGCGGCACGATCTCAGAGGGCAATGTGCTAAACGGCTCGCGCGTCGCCGGACTCTTACGCCTGACCGGCGCGCAACAGGAAAAGATCCCTGCCGCCCAGACCGGCGAGGTGGTCGGGCTGACCCGCATGGACGAGATAGCCACCGGCCAGGTATTGACTCCGTCCGGCAAGGCTGCGCCGTTGCCGCGGCCGGAGCGCCCGCAGCCGGTTTTCGGCCTCGCCATCGCTGCCGAAAAGCGCACCGACGACGTCAAGCTGACCGGGGCCATCGGTAAACTGGTCGAAGAAGACCCGACCTTCGAGCTGGATCAAAACGCCGATACCCAGGAAATGGTGCTGTGGGGACAGGGCGACATCCATCTGCAGATCGCGATGGACCGGCTGCGCAATCGCCACAATCTGACGGTCACCGGCCGCGCCGCCGCAGTTCCCTACAAAGAGACGATCCGCCGCGGGACGCAGCAGCACTCGCGTTTCAAGCGTCAGAGCGGCGGGCACGGGCAGTTCGCCGACATCACGATCGAGGTCAAGGCGTTGCCGCGCGGATCGGGGTTCACCTTCACCGACAGCGTCGTTGGTGGGGCGATCCCACGCAACTACATCCCGGCGGTTGAAGAAGGAGTGACCGAGGCATTACGCCACGGCCCCATTGGATTTCCGGTCATCGACCTTGCGGTCAATCTGATTACCGGCCAGTTCCATGCCGTCGACAGCTCGGACCAGGCCTTTAAGACGGCGGGCAGGCAGGCGATCCAGGAAGCGCTGCCGAAATGCGAGCCGGTTCTGCTCGAGCCGATCGATCTCGTCGAGATCTCGGTTCCGAACGCGTTTACCGCCCGAGTTCAGCGGTTGGTCTCCGGCCGACGCGGCCAGATCCTCGGCTATGACGCCAAACCCGACTGGCCGGGCTGGGATGTGGTCAGCGCCCACATGCCGCAAAGCGAGTTGCACGATCTGATCGTCGAGCTCCGCTCGCTGACCTTGGGGGTCGGGAGCTTCGCCCATCGTTTCGACCACATGCAGGAGCTGGCTGGGCGTCCGGCCGAGAAGGTGCTCGCGATGCGCAGCGCCGACGCCGCCCAATAACGGACGGCGGACCGACTTGCGCCTCGCGAAACCGTGACTTGGCGCCGGCCGCGGGAATTCCGACCTCTGCATTCTGATGGTCGCGAGGTGCGGTTATGCTGATCTGGCACAAGAAAGGATGGGAACTCCGCGAAAGCGAGGTGACGCCGGAAGCGGTGTTTCACCGGCGGCGGGACCTGCTCAAGGCGGTCGCCGCGAGGTCGATCCTCGCACCGGGATTGTTTTCGTCCTTCGCCAGGGCGGCGGGAGAGGAGACCTCGGCGGGGCTTTATCCGGCAAAGCAGAACCCGCGTTACGTGCTCGACCGACCGTTGACCGACGAGAAACTGGCGACGAGCTACAATAATTTCTACGAATTCGGCTCCCACAAGTCGATCGCAAGCGCCGCCCAGGCAATGGTGGTCCGCCCGTGGACGATCAAGATCGACGGGCTGGTGGAGAAGCCGATGACTGTCGACATCGACGATCTCCTCAAGAGAATGCCGCTCGAAGAGCGGCTCTACCGCCATCGCTGTGTGGAGGCCTGGTCAATGGCGGTGCCATGGAGCGGTTTTCCGATGGCCTCCTTCGTCGATTTCGCCAAGCCGTTGGGCTCGGCGAAATACGTGCAAATGGAAGCCTTCCTCGACGCCAAGATGGCCCCCGGCCAGAAGGAGTTCTGGTACCCCTGGCCCTATATCGAAGGCGTCACCATGGCTGAGGCCGGCAACGAGCTCGCCTTTCTCGTAACCGGGATGTACGGCAAGCCGGTGCCCAAGCAGGACGGGGCGCCGTTGCGCTTGGCGTTGCCGTGGAAATACGGGTTCAAATCGGTCAAGTCGATCGTGCGCTTTTCGTTTACCGAGAAGCGGCCGGTCTCGTTCTGGGAAAGCGTGGAGGGGAGCGAGTACGGCTTCTGGGCGAACGTCAACCCCGAGGTGCCGCATCCGCGTTGGAGCCAAGCGAGCGAACGGGTCCTCGGCACCAACGAGCGGCGGCCGACGCTCAAATGGAACGGCTACGGCGAGTTCGTCGCCCACCTCTACGATGGGATCGAGAAGGAGCGGCTCTTCGTCTGAGACTTGGTTCTTGCCACGCGGAAGAAAGCACTTGCCAGGTTGTCCACGTTTTGTTCTCCTAGAGCGCGGGGACTGGATCAGGAGAACGATTATGAGACGATTGACGCTTTTGTTCGCCGCTGCCGCCCTCGCTATTGCCGCGTGGTGGCATTTGCCCGCGGTGGCGCAACGCGCGGCCGAGCCGGCTACGGGCGAAGCGATCACCTTCGAGCAATACCGCGATTTCCGGCTCCACGATTTGGCGCAGCGCCAAGCGCGCTTCACCAAGCAGCTCGCCGCACCCGATCTGTCGGCGGCCGAGAGGGGGAGCCTCGAACGACGTAAGGCCTATTACGACCAGCTGGCGGCGATGCCTGCTGAGGAGCGTGACCAACTCTACCGCGAGCGCTTCGATCAAATCGACGTCAATCACGACGGCAAGCTCGATCCCGAGGAGCGGGCTGCGTGGCGCGAGAAGCAGCGCCAATCTTACCGGCAACAGGCAGCCGAACGCCCCGGCGCCGCCAACCAACAACAGCATTAGCCCTTCGCCGTAGCCGAGGGGCTGGTGGGGAAGGCCTGTTCTTCTGCCGCTTCTGTCGGCATGATGGACAGCTTACCCCCTTGCCGGAGGGACCCTTGCCTGCGCTTGCGCCGATCCTGACCGCCGACAGCATCACTCGGGTCGGGCTGGAGGCGGTCGGTGCGGTCGTCGTCAACGGCTCCCACGGCGGCATCTATGCCGGCTATCTTGCGGCAAAGCTCGGGGTCGGGGCGGCGATTTTCAACGATGCCGGGGTCGGACGCGATCAGGCCGGCATAGCCGGGCTCGATTATCTGGAGGCGCTCGGCGTTCCTGCCGCGGTCGTCGGCCATGATACCGCTCGTATCGGCGACGGATCGGACATGATGGCGCGCGGTGTCATCACCCATGCGAACCGCGCCGCAACTGCCCTTGGCTGCTACAGCGGTATGATCTGCCGCGACGCCGGCGCCGCGCTGCAAACAGCCGGATCTCGCGGTCGCGAACCGCCGCCTGCCCTCGAGGCCGCGTTCCTGCTGGTCCCGGAGGCGCCGGCGGTCTGGGCCCTCGACTCGGCTTCGTTGGTCAGCGCCGAGCATGCCGAAGCCGTTGTCGTGACCGGATCGCATGGCGGCCTTCTGGGCGGCAGGCCAGATACCGCCCTCAAATACGATGTGCTCGCGGCACTGTTCAACGATGCCGGGATCGGGATCGACGACGCCGGTATCACCCGTCTTCCCGCACTCGACGCGCGCGACATCGCCGCCGGCACGGTGGCGGCGGCGAGCGCGCGGATCGGCGACGCACGATCGACCTATGAGGACGGTATCCTAACCAGGATCAACTCTCGCGCTGCGGCGCTCGGCATTGCCGCGGGCATGATGGCGCGGGAATTCGTCGCGATCACGCGCCGTGCCGCGGCCCAAAGAGGAACCCTCGCATGACCGACCCCGACCGCCTCAGCAACCGGCCCTCGGGCCGCATGAACGGGGGCCGCGCGCTCGCCGAGATGTTACGTCTGGCTGGCGTCGGTCCGATGTTTGGGATGGGCGGGTTTCAGCTCCTGCCGTTCTACGACGCGTTGGCCGAGCTCGGGATGCGGCACTTCCTGATCAACGACGAGCGCTGCGGCGCCTTTGCCGCCGAAGCCTATGCCCGCGTCACCAACCGCCCGGGTGTGTGCGACGGCACGCTCGGGCCGGGGGCCACCAATTTGGTGACCGGTCTCATCGAGGGGCTGAACGCCGGGACGCCGATGATCGCGCTCGCCGGCGACACGAACCGCGCGCATTCCTGGAAGAACATGACGCAGGAATGCCGGCAGGCCGAGATATTGCGGCCGGCGGTTAAGGAGCTGATCCGCGTCGAGCTGACGAGCCGCGTCCCCGAGCTACTGCGCCGTGCCTTCGCGGTGGCGACCTCCGGCCGGCCGGGGCCGGTATTGCTCGATGTACCCGAGGATGTCTGCCACGGCGAGCACGACTTTGCCGCTGAAGACTTCACGATCGATCCGACGACGCTCAGCGCGCCGGCTCGGCGCATCCGGCCCGACCGCGCCGACATCGCTAGCGCCACCGCGCTCCTCGCCCGCGCCAAGCGGCCGCTGATCCTGGTCGGCGGCGGCATCCACCTCTCGGCGGGGCACGAGGCGCTGCTCGCCTTTGCCGAGGCGCAGTCGATCCCGGTCGCCCACACAATGACCGGCAAGGGCGGCATCGCCTGCACCCATCCGCTTTCGGTCGGGCTCTTCGGCCGCTATTCGCGAATAGCCAACGAGCTGATCGAAGCTTCGGACTGCCTTCTGGTCGTCGGCTGCAAGCTCGGCGAAATCGCGACCAAGCGTTATGCCCTGCCCGCGGCGTCGATCCCGCTGATTCATCTCGACATCCTCGCCGAGGAGATCGGGCGCTGTCGGCCGGCGACGGTGGCGCTGTGGGGCGACGCCCGAGCCGGGCTCGAAGATCTCGCCGAGGCGCTCGCCGTCGATGCGCAGCGAGCCCGCGTCGCTCGCGGCGAATATATCGCCGAGATCCCGGCGCGGATGGCGGCATGGCGGCGGGAGGCGGCACCGCGGCTCGATTCGAATGAGCAGCCGATCCACATGGCGCGGCTTTGCCGCGAGCTCAACGGCGCGTTGCCGGCGGACAGCATCCTGGTCGCCGATGGCGGGTTCGCCGGTCATTGGACCGGGCTCCTCTACGATACGAAGGCGCCCGGGCGGCATTTCATTCCCGATCGAGGTCTGGCGTCTATCGGCTACGGCCTGCCCGGCGGGATCGGCGCTGCACTCGCAGCGCCCACCACGCCGGTCGTCGCGATCACCGGCGATGGCGGCTTCAACATGATGCTGGGCGAACTCGAGACCGCGCGCCGCGCCGCGGTCGGGCTGACGATTGTCGTCGTCAACAACGCCGCCTCCGGCTACGTCAAGGCGTTGCAGCACGCCATGTTCCGCGGGCGCTACCAATCCTCCGATCTGATCGAGATGGACTACGCCGCGATCGCCCGGGCTATGGGTTGCCGCGGTATCCGCGTCGATGATCCCGACCAGCTCGGCGGAGCATTACGCGAGGGCCTCGCCGAGCGCAGCCGGCCGACCGTGCTCGACATCGTCGTCACCCGCGACCCGGCCCGCATGCTCCCCGCCGTCGACAACCGCACGGTCGAGATCAGGCAGGGCGACCGCGTCGCATAGCTTCTATTTTCCCTCTGACCGCCTGAGAGCTCTGGTCGCTGCACTGGCGACGGCACGCAGCGAGGCCGTGACGATGTCGCTGTCCATACCGACACCGTACAACGTGCTCGCGTCATTGCCGCGGATCTGGACATAGGCGGCCGCCTGGGCGTCGGCGCCAGCGCTAACGGCGTCTTCGTGGTAGTCGAGTACCGTCAGCTCGATACCGCATTCACGCCGAAGCGCGTCTACGAAGGCGGCAATCGGCCCATTGCCGACGCCCTCGATCCGCCGTTCGGTGCCGTCGAGCGCAACTGTCGCCGCAATGCGGCGCTCACCGGCCCGTGGCTCCGGCAACACGGTGTAGTCGACGAGCCGCATGCCGCTGCGCAGATAGGTGTCCCGAAAGAGCGACCAGATGTCGGCGCTGCTGAGCTCCTTTCCGGTGTGGTCGGCAACCTCCTGCACGACTTTGCTGAACTCGATCTGCAGCCCGCGCGGCAGGTCGAGGCCGTAATCGGCTTTCATCACATAAGCGACACCGCCCTTGCCCGACTGGCTGTTGACCCGAATGACCGCTTCATAGGTGCGGCCGAGATCCATCGGATCGATCGGCAGATACGGCACCTCCCACAAGGTGTCGTTGCGCTTGGCGAGCGCCTCGAACCCCTTCTTGATCGCGTCCTGGTGTGAGCCCGAAAACGCCGTATAGACAAGCTCGCCGGCATAGGGATGCCGCTGATGGACAGGGAGTTGGTTGCAGTGCTCGACCGTGCGGACGATCTCGTCGATGTCGGTGATGACGAGGCCGGGATCGATTCCCTGGCTGAACAGGTTCAACGCCAAGGTCATGATGTCGACGTTGCCGGTGCGCTCGCCATTGCCGAAGAGCGTGCCTTCGACGCGATCTGCTCCTGCCATGATCGCCAGCTCGGCGGCGGCCACCGCCGTACCCCGATCGTTGTGCGGGTGCAGACTCAGCGTGATACAGTCGCGGTCGCGGATCTTGCGGCCGAACCACTCGATCTGATCGGCATAGATGTTTGGGGTCGCCATTTCGACGGTCGCCGGAAGGTTGAGGATGACCTTCCGGTCCGCCGTCGGCTGCCAGACATCCATCACCGCTTCGCAGATCTCGACGGCAAAATCGAGCTCGGTTCCGGTAAAGCTCTCGGGAGAATATTGGTAGATCACCTCGGTCTCGGGCATCGTCGCGGCAAGGTCGCGAATGAGCCTGGCGCCAGAGACAGCGATGTCGACGATACCCGGTTTGTCGAGCCCGAAGACGACCCGGCGCTGCAATGTCGATGTCGAGTTGTAGAGGTGCATGATGGCGCGAGACGCGCCCCGGATCGCCTCGAAGCTGCGCTCGATCAGCTCGGGCCGGGCCTGCGTCAACACTTGGATCGTCACGTTGTCGGGCACAAGTCGGTGCTCGATGAGCTCGCGGACGAAAGCGAAATCCGTCTCGGATGCGGAGGGGAAGCCTACCTCGATCTCCGTGAAGCCGAGCTTGACCAAGAGGTCGAACATGCGGCGCTTGCGGTCTGGTCCCATTGGCTCGACCAGGGCCTGGTTGCCGTCGCGTAGATCGACGCTACACCATTGCGGCGCTCGGTCGATGGCGCGCGTCGGCCAACGGCGGTCGGGCAAATCGATCGCCGGAAAGGCGCGGTATCTGTGAATGGGCATAACGGACATCAACAACTCCTGCTGCAAAGGATCGCCCGATGAAGGCGGCGGGGTCTGCGGGATCACACCAGGCACGGCCGGCGGAGCTTAAGGTTGCCGGCCGGTGCTAAGTCGCAGGAAAAGATGCCGCCGATTTCTTGGTGACGAGGCGCCGTTGGATAGGGCAGGTTTGATCGATTGTGTTGGAGACATCGCATACCGAGCGCAGGGGGTTCCCGGACTGGGAACGGAAACGACGATTTCGGCGCCCGTCAGGACGCCGAGCCGATAAGTCGAAGTTCGTAGCGCTCGTTATGCATCGCGGGCACTCCTAACAGACCCGACCCGGCTGGTCAACCACCGCCATGTCAAAAGACCCCGCTGCGACGCTTTCGCCAAACTTCAAGTTTAACAGACTGTCGCCTTTCTGCCACTGTTGCCAATTAGACACGGTTATCAGAAAAGCCGTACGTCGGCCGTGGGCTCGATTGACTTGGCACTGGCTGCCGATAGTATTCTCAGAATGAATGTAGCCTGCGCGCTGTATCGATCCCTGATCGATAAGTAGTTGGCAAAAGGACGCCTTTCCGGCCTGCTGCGGCGGCATCGGTGATAGGCGCCAAAGTCGACCGCGCATGCGAGCGTTGGGTTTGGGGACTGCGGCCGCTGCCGGTGCGGCCCGATGATCGGGGGCGAACGGGACGAAGTGTCCGAGCAAACCAATATTGTGTCTTTTCCGCTGACGGTGCGGGGGGTTCCTCCGCTGGCGGACCCGACGCTTAATCGCGCGCCGACCAGATACGAATTTACCGAGAGGGAATTGGCGGCGCTGTGCCGCTGGTTTTCCGCCATGAAATACGCCTTTCCGGGTACGGAGGGAGTAATGATGGTCAACCATCAGGAGAACTACTCGGCCGTCGGGCTATACAACCGGGCGGGAGGCGCCCCCAACTGCCTCGTGGCCAAGCACGAGGTCGGCGGCAGCGCGCGCTTCTTTTGGTCGACGGAGTTTGATCCGCCGCGCCCGATAGGCGACCTCTCCGAAATTACCGATGCTCATATCCGAGCGATCCGCCCGCCGCGCAACGAGAAGGGCTGGCTCGATCCCACCGGATGGATGGGGGTCTATGCTTCGCGTCTGATCGCGACACAGTTCCAGGTGGTTTAGCCGAAACAAAAAAACGCCGATCCAGAAACCACATCAAGCGCGCGCCGTCGTCCTGCAGTGTTCGGCCGGTGGCGCGGCCGTAGAACGAGATAGTCTCGATTGAAGATGCAGGTACGGCCGAAAACTGCCGCCTTGCGATGAAGTTCGCCCTTCTTCTCGCATTCCTGACCGGCACCGCGGTTGCGGGATGCTCAACTTTGCCAACCGCCGGGCCGACCGCGGGGCAGGTGGTTGATCAGGCCGTCAAGGACGACCAGGCGCGTTTTGACGTGGTCGACGTCGACGACAAAGTGGTCGCGACATTGTTGGCCCGGCGGACCGAAAGCTTCCGCAAGCGGTTTCAGAAATACGGCAAGCCGCCCGCCCCCAAAATCGGAATCGGCGATACCGTCACGGTAACGATCTGGGAGGCGGCGGGCGGGGGCCTCTTCGGTACGTCGTCGACCACCGGCGTTTCCCCAGGTTCGCGAAGTGTGACCATTCCCGAGCAAGTGGTGGCTCGCGACGGTGGGATCAGCGTGCCCTTCGCCGACCGCATCCCGGTCGCAGGAAAATCGCAGCTCGATGTCCAGAACACGATCGAGCGGCGCCTTGCCGAGAAGGCCATCGAGCCGCAGGTGATCGTTGTCGTGACCAAGAGTGTCACCAATGCCGCAACCGTGTCGGGCGAGGTTGTCAGCGGGTCGCGCATACCGCTTTCCGTCAACGGCGACCGTCTACTCGATCTGATCGCTCTCGCCGGCGGGGCGAAGGCTCCGGTTTATGAGACTTTTGTCAGGCTCTCCCGCGAGGGCGTCACCGCTACCATCCCGATGGAAACCCTCGTGTCGGACCCGGCAGAGAACATTTACGCCTGGCCGGGCGATGTCCTGACTTTGGTGCGCATTCCACAGACCTTCGCGGTGTTCGGAGCGACCGGCCAGAACGTTCAGTTGAGCTTCAACGCCGAGCGGATGACGCTGGCCGAGGCGCTGGCCAAGGCGGGGGGATTGCAGGACATGCGCGCAGATCCGACCGGGGTCTTCCTTTTTCGGTTCGAGCCGCCCGATGTCGTCGGCGCTCTCAACGCGGCCCCCTTGGCAACCGGGCCCGGCGGCAGCTCTCCGATCGTCTACCGCCTCGATCTCAGCGACGCCAGCAGCTACTTTTTTGCCCAGCGCTTTCCCGTCGACGATAAGGACATCATCTACGTCGCCAATGCGCGGTTGAACGAGCTGCAAAAGTTCTTCACCTTGCTGAATACCCTCACCGGACCCGTGATCACCGGGATCGTGGTCAAGAACGCTGCGCCCTAACTGATGTCCCCGAGTTGGACAACGGGGACAACAGCATCGAGATGCTCGATATGAAAACAGGCCAGAGCTTACGCGATCCCGATCTCATCCTCGTGACGGGGGGGGCCGGGTTCATCGGGTCGAACATCGTCCTCGAACTGGCACGATCGGGAGCGCGGGTCGCGGTGTGCGATCTCCTTCGGTCAGGTGAAAAGTGGCGGCATCTATCGACGGCTCAGCTGCATGACATGATTCGCCCGGACGCTCTGTTCGAGTGGCTCGCTCGACACCACGACAAGGTGGCGGCCATCATTCACATGGGCGCCATCTCCTCGACCACCGAAACCGACGTCGACAGATTCGTTGCAACCAATATCCGCCTTACCCTAGACCTCTGGCGGTGGTGCGCCGATCATTCGGTGAGGTTTATTTACGCCTCTTCGGCGGCGACCTACGGCGACGGGAGCGCCGGCTTCAGCGATGAGCAGCGCGCCGACGCGCTCGCGGCATTCCGCCCTCTCAACCCCTACGGGTGGAGCAAGCACCTTGTGGACCAACGGATAATCAGCGACGTGAATCGTGGCGAACCGACTCCCCCACAATGGGCCGGGCTCAAGTTTTTCAACGTCTATGGCCCCAACGAGAGCCACAAGGGCGTCATGCAGTCGCTGGTCACCAAAATCTACCCGGCCGTCAAGGCGAGCGAGGCGGTGACGCTCTTTAAATCACACAATCCGCGCTACCGCGACGGCAGCCAGCTGCGCGACTTCATCTATGTAAAGGATTGCGTCGCCGTCGTCCGCTGGCTGCTGCAGGACCCCGGGACAAGCGGATTGTTCAATGTGGGAACCGGTACCGCGCGCTCGTTCCTCGACCTCGTCAACGCCGTCTGCGCGGTGGTCGGGTGCCCGCCGAATATCCGCTTTGTCGACACCCCGACCGAGCTGCGCGCGCAATATCAGTACTTCACCCAGGCAGACGTCACGAAACTGCGCCATGCCGGCTTCGACGCGCCGTTCCACTCGCTCGAGGACGGCGTCCGCGATTATCTTGGGCAGCTCTCACGATAGGTACGGAAAGGAGAAGACTGTGGCGGAAATTCCCCGACTGAACGGCGTGATCCGGGCGCTCGAGCAGAACAAACCTGCTTTCGTCACCTTTTTGGCGGCGGAGACTGGTGCGGCGCAGGCGATCAATGCCGCATCCTATGACGGTGTCGTATTTGAGATGGAGCACCGGCCCTACGACATAAGGGCCTTGCGGGATTGCCTGCAATTCATGCTCGATCGCCGGCAAATACTGCGCGCCGGCACCTTGGCGCCGGCAGTGACACCCTTCGTGCGCATCCCGCCCAATGGGGGCGAGACCAGTCAGTGGGTCGCCAAGCAGGTGCTCGATCAAGGCGTCTACGGCATTGTCTGGCCGCATGTCAGCACTGTCGAGGAAGCGCGCAATGCGGTCACCGCATGCCGCTACCCGCGTCCGCAGGAAGCCCCCTATTTCGCACCGCCGGGTCAGCGCGGGGATGCGCCGGCCGCCGCGGCGCGCTATTGGGGGCTGACCCAGCAGGAATATTATGCCCGCGCCGATGTGTGGCCGCTCAACCCGCAGGGCGAGATCCTTGTCGCCATCATGTGCGAGGAGGTGCGCGCGATCAAAAACCTGCCCTCTATGCTGGAGCAGGTGCCCGGGATCGGCGTCGTGATCGTCGGCGAGGGCGATTTGTCGCAGGATCTCGGCTATCCGCGGCAGTACGACCACCCGACCGTGACCTCGGCGATCGACGAGATCTTAGCGATCTGCAAGCAACACGACGTCCCCTGCGGTCACCCGCATGTCAATAGCAAAAACATCGAAGCATTGCTCGAGAAGGGGTTCCGTTACTTGATGCCGGCTCCGGTCTACTCCTACGCCGCGCTCGAGCTCGGCCGCAAGGCCTCCGGCCGAGCCTGATCGAGGGCGTCGCTATCGGCGCATGAAATCGGGACTGCCGAGGATCAGGGCGGCGCGTAGCGCCTGAGGTGCCTCGGCGATCGCCTCGCGCGTCGGTCCCGACAGGGTCGAGCCGAAGATCTGTTCAAGGCGAGCGGCATCGACCGGGCTCGTCCGCAGAGGTAGCGGCGTATCCGACGCGCCACGCGCCGGGTCAGGGGGAAGACTGGCCAGCGGCAGGGCGCCGCGGGCCAGGACGGTCGCAAAGCTGATGCGCCGCGTCGTCGCGTCGGGGCTAAGCCAAGCGGCCTCGGTGTTCTTATAGCCGTCCGGTGTCAGACAACCGAAAAGCGGCATGCCGAGCTGACCGATCGCGGCGAGCAGCGGGCGCGTGTTGTTCACCGGGACGCCGGCCGCGCGTGTCGCCGCGATCACGAAATGGTAGGGAGTTTTGTACTTTTGGCCGTAGCTCTCCCAAAATTCGCCGCTGGTGAACAGCACTTTGAGCACCTCCCGGATATCTCCGCCAGTCGCCTGGAAGCGGCCCGCCAGCTGCTCGACGAGTGCCACGGGCGGCTCGTCGGCAACAAAATACTGCGCCAATTTGAAGCTGATATGGCGGGCCGTCGCCGGGCTCTTCGCCAGGATGTCGAGGGCCTCCTCGCCTTCGGCCTTGCCGCTCGAACGCAGCTGGTGGCCAAGAAAGGCCTTGGGACTGAAATCGTGGCGAGCGCCCTCGAACACCGCCGCATTCTCGGGAAACTCGCGCGAATCCGGGCGATTGACGCGCCATCCGGTGAGGACCCGCGCCAACGTCACCACATCCTCCTCGCTGTAACCACCATCAGCACCGAGCGTGTGCAGCTCCATGACCTCGCGTGCGAAATTCTCGTTGAGCCCGACCTTACTATTCCGCCCGCCTGGGCTCGTGGGTGAGGTGCTCAGCGTGTTGTCGAGGTAGACGAGCATCGCTGGATGCTTGGTCGCGGCGAACAGCAAGTCGCGAAAACGCCCCAGCACGAAGGGGCGGATCGCCCGCCGCTCGTAGTCGCCGATCCACAGATCATCCAGCTCCTTTCCGGCAAAGACATTAAAATGATTGAACCAGAAGTCGACCATAACCTCCTGCAGCTGCCGCTGGCTCAGCACCGCCCGCAGAAGTCTCGCCTGCGCCGCTTCCCGGACGATGGCCCGGGCGCGCTCCTCACGGGCCTTGATAAGTTCGGGGGGCAGCTTGAAGCCGCGTATCGAAGGCAGCGGCCCGTAAAGCTGTCGCAGCTGAACGGCGTTGTACTTTAGCGTGTCGAATGCCGCGAGGCGCCAGCCCAGCTCGAACGGTTCGGGGATCGACTCAGGAGCGAGCTGCTCGGCGAGGTAACGGTCGACCCCGATGGCCTTGACGCGGTGGAAATCCTCCAGCGTCGGACCAAAGGCGAGGCGGTTCAGGATATGGACGGCCTGTCGGTCGGGGACCGGTTGGGCATAAGCCGCCCGCAGCCCCGCCAAACAAATCAGCAGGCATGCCCCAGTCAGGAAGCGAACATAAAGCATTGACCGAGAATACGACCGTCTCGCCCGGAGTTTAAACCCCGAGATCGCCCACGTGAGTGGAGGACCGCGTTCTGGTCCCCGGCTGCTCTTCCTTGTAGAAACGCGCGACAATGTTGGGACATGCAGTATGAAAGTTCCGCTGATTGGAGGCATCGCCGCGCTGGCGCCCCGCTATGACGGGTTCATCCTCGATCTCTGGGGCGTGGTTCATGACGGGGTGGCTCCACTACCGGGCGCCCTCGAGTGCCTCGACACCCTGAAAGCAGCCGGAAAGCGAATCGCGTTGCTGTCGAACGCGCCGCGGCGATCCGACGACGTCGTCGAGCGCATCGTCCGCATCGGCATACCTGGCGGGCTCTATCATCATGTGATGTCTTCTGGCGAGGAGGCCTGGCAGCATCTCCATCGGCGCGACGATCCATTCTACGCGGCACTCGGCCGGCGGTGCCTGCATATCGGATCCGAGCGCGATATGTTGATCCGCGAAGGGCTAGAGCTCGAATTCGTCGACACCGCCGAAGAGGCGGAGTTCATCCTCAATACCGGACCGGCGGGCTGGGAGGATCGTATCGAGGACTATGCGCCGCTGTTGCGGCGGGCGCTGGCGGGCGCCCTCCCGATGGTGTGCGCCAACCCCGATCTCGTCGTCATGCACGGCGATCGCCTGGCTCTCTGCGCCGGTGCCCTGGCGCAGTGGTACGAGGAGGCTGGAGGCCAGGTCCGCTGGCACGGGAAGCCGTTCCGATCGGTCTACGACACATGCTTCGAGCTGCTCGGCATCGAAGACCGCAAACGTGTTCTTGCTGTCGGCGACAGCTTGCGTACCGACATCGCCGGCGCGACCGGCGCCGGTCTCGACAGCGTGTTGATCGCCGGCGGCATCCATGCCGAAGAGTTCGGCATGATCGGCAACCGGCCTCCTGACCTCGACCGCATCGCCGCAGCGCTCCGATCCGGGTCCTACTCCCCCGTAGGCGTGGCCCGCAGCTTTTGCTGGTGAGGGCAGACCGCGAGCCTCAATGGCCGCCCCCGACATGCAGTATGGCGTCGTGCAAGCCTGTGTCGTAGCCGACCCCTAGCGGGGTCAACATGGCGCAATCCGGAAGCGAGCGTATCAGCCCCTTGCGTTCGAGCGCCGCCCACACCGCCGGATTGCGCAGCCCGCTGGCATCGCGAGAGGCGACCAGGGCATCGCCGAGGTGAAAATGGTCGCCATGCGGATGGGGCAGGCTGGTGATGACGACGCTGTCGGGCTCCTCGCCAGGCCGCGAATAGTCGGGAAGGCGCGCAAGCTCCTGCAGCAAGGTCAGGGTCTTGAGCTGCAGCGCGTTGAGATTGAGAGGGTTCTTCTTGGGCACCATCGCGCTCAGCCTCCAGCCGGCTGGGTGACCGGCGGTCGCACGCGGCGGCGCGACAAGCGCGGCGCCTCGCGGGGCCGCGGGTCGCGCACGTTCCAGCACAGACTGCCGACCAGCGGCAAGTGGTCCGAGGCATGGCGGGCGAGTGGGGAACGATAGACGTACACATCGCGCAGCACCGCTGGTCCCTCGGCGTAGATCCTGTCAAGCGCCAGCACCGGCAGCCACGATGGAAACGTGCGCGCCGCCGCACTCGGTCCGAGGCGTCGATCAAGCAAGCGGATAGCACCGCTTCGGCCGCGCCACTCGTTCAGATCACCCATCAGCAGCACTGCGTCCGCCACTCGTCGATTCGCTGCCAAAGGCTCCCCGAGCACCGCCATGAGCCGGTTTGCCTGCAAGCGGCGCTCAACAGCGTGCAGACCAAAATGGGTGGCGATGACGCGCAGCACCCGATCGCCAATCAGCATATCGGCATCGATCGCGCAGCGTGGCTCGTATCCCGAAACGCTGAGATCGATTGCCCGCGCGCTGAGTACCGGAAACCGCGTCAGGATCGCGTTGCCGAAACGCCCCAGCCGTTCACGGATGCCCGTACCGGCGATGACGCGGCGCCCGGTAACCTCGCCGAGATAAGCCCATTGATCGTGAGGCCGGTCGCTGCCGCGGCGGGCGTCGACCTCCTGCAGACAGGCAATGTCCGCGTCGATCTCGCGCAGTACAGTGGCGATGCGGCCAGGGTCGTAGCGCCGGTCGACGCCGATGCAGGTGTGTATGTTGTAGGTCGCAACCCGGACCGACGACACCTCCGCGATAACCGGAGCAACGGCCAGGCCCCGGGCGCGATCGACGGGCCTTTCCCGTCTTCCAGCCGTGGGCATCTCGAAATCTTCAAACACTTGAACCTGCGCGGTTTGACGTCATCGTTTATCCCCAGCTCAGCTCGAAACGGCGACGGCGACGAGGGTTAGACTTGCTATACGACTTGGTCCGAGCCGGGCAACGAGATTTCGCCCTCACGGCGGCGCGCATCAACCTCGCCGGCAAGTAGCTCACGGCGCCGGGCGGCTGGTGACCAGCGCCAGGCCTCGCAGCACGTCCGTGGCTTGGCTCAGCTGCTCGTCAGCCGCCGATCCGATATCGCCGGTCGCCACCGAGGGTGCCTTTCTTGCGGCCTCGGAGGCAGGAGCGCTCGCTGGTTCCTGGACCTCCGGCTTGCTGTCGGGCGCGACCGGATCGGTGTTCTTGAGCGCGCCGCGAAGATCGGCTTCGCGACGCCCGCCATGTACCAGCTTTTCGAGCTTCAGCGGCATCACGACGAGATCGGGGGTGAGACCTTTACCCTGGATCTGCCGCCCGGTTGGCGTCGTGAAGCGGGAGGTCGTCAATCGGATGGCTCCGTTGCCGGGCAATGGGATCACGCTTTCGATCGAGCTCTCACCGAAGGTCTGGGTGCCGAGCAGCACCCCGCGGCGATTGTCCTGCAGCGCGCCGGCGACCAATTCGGCCTCCCGCGCCGTGCCGCCGTTGACAAGCACCACAAGCGGCATGCCCCGCGCGAGATCGCCCTGGGTCGCGCTGATCCGCTTGAGGCTGTTCGGCTTGCGGCCCTTGACGATGACGATATCGCCTTGGTCGATGAAGGCGTCGGCTACCGCCACCGCACTCTCGAATGCTCCCCCGGGATTGTTGCGCAGATCGATGATGAAGCCGATCAGCTTGCCGCCGGTTCTCTGGCGGAGATCCTGAGCCGCGCCGGCAAGGGCTTGCTGTGTTGCCGCATCGAAGCCGGCGATCCGGAGATAGCCGATGTTCCCCGCTTCGACGCGTGCGCTCACCGACTGCAGTTTGTACGCCTCGCGCTTGACGGTCAGGTCGACCGGCTTGCCGGCACCGCGCCGCAAAGTGAGCTTGACCTCGCTCCCGACCGGCCCGCGCAGCTTGCGCTCGGCTTCAGCCAAGGTGAGATCGTAAACCGGCTCCTTGTCGATCGCGAAGATGACGTCGCCGGGTCCGATCCCGGCAAGCGCTGCGGGCGATCCGTCTTGCGGCGAGATCACCTTCAACTGACCGTTCTCGATCGTGGCCACGAGTCCAATGGTGCCGGCATCCTCCTTGGCGGGAGCTTGCAACGCCCTGAACGCCGACTCGCTGAGATAGGCCGAACGCGCATCGAGGCCCGCCAACATGCCGGCGATCGCCGCTCCGATCAGCTTCCCCTCGGCGACCGGCTCGACCGCGTCCTGACGAATTCGCTCGAACGCTTCGTTGAACAAGGTCAGCTGCTCATACCCGCCCTTCCCGCTCTTCAGCTGCGCCCAAGCCCAACCCGAGGCGAGGAACGCCCCCAACACGATCGCCGCTACCACTCTCCGCATCGCCACTGTCTCCGTGAAGGCGGCCGCACAGTAGCCCAGCCTTGGGCGGTCCCCAAGAGCCGACCGGTCGCGCGGGGCCCATGCCATGCCAAGGTATCCGAAAGATCTACAATCAAAAGTTGTGTGCCATATTACAGCCCGGTGCTCCTGCAGCGACTCTGCAGCAGACGTTCCTCTTCAGGTTGAAAAATCGCGAATGCGGTCGGACCCTGGGTGGACTCGCCTTAGTGAGGCTGCGATCAAGATATATTGTAATAATTAGGCAATTTTATGGATGCTCGATTCGCAACCACGGGAAGCTGCCGCCACCATTGCCTCTTGCACGCTCGCGGGCATGGATGGCGGTCTCGGGGAATCGCCGGGCGCGTTGCTTGACAACCGGAAGCGGCGACCGTACGCGGTCCTCCCCAGCCTGATCATCGCCCGGTTGCCATGTTGAACGAGAAGCACGCGGCCCTTTCCGGAAGGCTCGTTATCGTCGGGTTCGGCAGCATCGGCCAGGGGGTCCTGCCGTTGCTGTTGCGCCACATCGAGATCGATCCTAGTCAAGTCGCCATCCTCACCGCCGAGCCGCGCGGCCACGAGGTCGCCGCGGAATACGGCGTTCGCTTCATCGAGACCGCGCTGACCCGAGAAAACTACCGGGCCCTGCTGGATCCGCGGCTCGGGCGTGGCGATTTTCTCCTCAACGTCTCGGTCGATGTGTCGAGCGTGGCACTGATCGAGCTGTGCCAGGAGAAGGGCGCGCTCTATCTTGACACCTGCATCGAACCGTGGCCGGGCGGCTATACCGATCCGAGCCTGCCGCCTGCGGCGCGCTCGAACTACGCATTGCGCGAGAGTGCGCTCGCTCTCCGCCCGCGCTACCCCGGTGGGCCGACCGCGGTCATCACCCACGGCGCCAACCCGGGTCTCGTCTCGCATTTTGTCAAACAGGCGCTGATCGATCTCGCCCGGACTTCGGGTCTCGGCGGCAGCATTCCGCAGGGTCGCGAAGGTTGGGCCCGGCTGGCCGACGAGCTCGGCCTCAAAGTCATCCATATCGCCGAACGCGACACCCAGGTCGCAACGATCCCCAAAGAGCCGGGCGAATTTGTCAACACTTGGTCGATCGACGGGTTCGTCAGCGAAGGCTCGCAGCCAGCCGAGCTCGGCTGGGGGACGCATGAACGGCATTTCCCGGAGGATGGCCGGCGGCACGATTTCGGCTGTGATGCCGCGATCTATCTGCTGCGCCCGGGGGCGGCGACGCGCGTCCGCAGCTGGACGCCGCTCGAAGGTCCCTATCACGGGTTTTTGATTACTCACGGCGAATCGATCTCGATCGCCGATTATCTGACCTTGCGCGACGGCGTCCGGGTGCTCAGCCGCCCGACCTGCCACTACGCCTATCACCCGTGCGACGACGCGGTGCTGAGCCTGCATGAATTCGCCGGCAAGAACTGGCGGCTGCAAAATCGCAAGCGGCTGATGATGGAGGAAATCACCGGCGGCACCGATGAGCTCGGGGTGCTGCTGATGGGCCCGCCGAAGGGCGTTTATTGGTACGGCTCGCGGCTGACGATCGCCGAGGCGCGAAGCGTGGCGCCGCACAACAACGCCACCTCGCTGCAGGTTACCGCGGCAGTGCTCGCCGGCGTAGTCTGGGCGCTCGAGCACCCGAACGAGGGGATCGCCGAGCCCGAGGGAATGGATTTCGCGCGCGTCCTCGATATCGCCCGCCCCTATCTCGGCGAGATGGTCGGGGTGCATGGCGGCTGGACACCTCTCGACGATCGAGAGAGGCTGTTTGCCGAAGATCTCGACCGCGAGGACCCGTGGCAATTCAAAAATATTCGCGTCCTTTGACGGATGCACAATGGGTCGACGCGCCGAGCTGATCGGACTCTGCCTCTACGGGCTCGGCGGCTGCATCGATTTCGCCTACCACCTGACCTGGGGCGCTCCCCGCGCGTCTATCTGGTATTCGAACCTGCCCGTCGCCTTCTCGGCGGCGGTGTTTTGGCCCGTTGACCTCGTTGCGATGGCCCTGCTCGCGAATCTCTGAGCTCCACTCGGGTCTGGGTCCGCTCACGCCACAGCTAGCGCTCAGATTCATTCGGGTGATTCAGTGCTCGGCGCACCCTCCTCGTCTTCCCGGCGAAGGAGGCTGTCAAAAAATCAGAAATACTCGTCATTCCGGGGCTCGGGCGCAGCCCGAGAGCCCGGAACCCAAGAACACAAGCCTCGGCCAACTCGGGAATGGCCCGTGTTCATAGGTTCCGGGCCCGGTCCTGCGGACCATCCCGGAATGACGAAGAAATATGCGCCCACGAAGGGTATTCCTAAGGGTATTCCTGACAGCCTCGAAGGCCGGGACCCAATTCTGCCACGGGCACCGGCCTTCGCCGGTCTGGCAATATATCTCATGGCTCCATTTGTCCCCGTCACCTGCTGAATCCTCTGATTGGGTCTGAGCACTAGCGACGCCGATCGCTCTCGCTTCCGATGCGGCGTAGTTCGGCGGCGGTAGGCTGCGATTCCGTGGCGGCCCGGTCGCTCAGCAACTCCGGCCGATATTCGAAATGCATCGTGTCGTAGTGGGACCACTTGCCGCCCCAGATGAAGCCGTGCCGCTCGAAGATCTCGACGATCTCGATCGGTATTCGATTGGAGTATCCGGTCTCGGCGGTACCCGAGCGATGGCCGAGCCAGTAGTCGGCATAGGTCGTGTTGATGTCGATCGCCGCACCCCAGGAATGCATGCTCGGCTGTCCCGTATCCGCGACCGTTCGGCAGTTATAGGTGCCGGCCGGGGGATAGGCGTACCGCTTTAGTGCCAGCGGCAGCGTGTCCACCTCCACGGAGACGGCTGCGAGCCGCTGAGCCACGCCATTGACCGATGTCACTTCGATCGTACGACCCCAGCTGCGCGGCAGCCATACGACGCTCACGAGCCGCGGGCGCACCTCTCCCTTCCAGCAATTGCCGTACATTTTGTCGAAAAAGGCGCGGTTGCGGACCCGTCCGGGATCGCCGGTCGGCCCCATCCCCGCGGTCGGCGGGCCAGCAGGATAGGGCAAACGGATCTGGTCGAGGATCGACCCACGCCGCAGCATCTCGGCAAGGTCCCCGGTCGGCCGCCCATCGGCAAGCGGCATCCGTGTGCCGTCCCGCCATATCAAATCGGTCGCGTCATAGCCCGCCAGAAAATCTGGGTAGGCACGGACCAGGGCGTCGAGAGCCGCGTGCTCCCCCGCGCCGGCCGCATCGGCGAATCCAACTAGCATCGCCGCCAGGAAGGCAAGCCGCCGACCCAGGCCTAGTCGCCCGCGCGGCCAAAAGCCTAACGCCATCTGAGCGTCCTCCGCGGAGTCGCGGCAGTACCCTCTCGCAAGTCGCGACCGGTGATCTCGACATTGCCGTCCTCGGTCAACTGGCGCTGACGGATCTTACGCTCGGCGATGCCTTCGAAGCGTGTTCGCTGCAGGTAATAGGCCTCGAAGCACCGCTCCGGGGTCGGCCGCTCCGCCAACAGGCGCTGAAAGGCACGCCTCGAGATCCGGACAACCCCCGTGTACTCCCCGATCGCGACACCAAACTCGATCGCCTCGCACTCGGCATTCCATCGGACATCATCCGGAAAGGTAAAGAACACCATTCCGACCCCGCATCGACCATGTTCTTGTATTGTTCGCATAATGCTTCGGATTTCTTCCCTACGCAACATCGCGGTGGGTGGAGGCATCACATCGGCGTAGAATGATGAACGCTTCACGCGCATCCCTGACCCCGCGATTTCATGTGATAACGGGAGCGATGAACAGACGCGGTTTCCTTCGGCTGTCAGCGGGCGCGGCATTGCTGGCCCCCAGGATTGCCGTTCGTGCCGCCACGGTCGAGGGCGGCCCCAAGCGACTCGTCGTCATTTTTCTGCGCGGCGCGGTCGACGGCCTCAATGTCGTCATTCCCCATGGCGAACGAGCTTATTACGACAGCCGACCGACTATCGCCATCGGACCTCCGGGGTCGGATCAAGGGGCGCTGCCACTTGATAATCATTTCGGCTTGCACCCGGCACTGGCCGGTCTGCAGCCGCTGTGGAACGACAAGAAGCTCGCCTTTGTCCATGCCGCGGGCTCTCCCGATGGGACGCATTCTCATTTTGATGCCCAACTCTTCATCGAGAACGGCACCCCCGGGCATAGCACGACGCGGGACGGCTGGATGAACCGGTTGCTCGCGGCACTACCCGAGCCGCACGGACCGACCGACGCGGTCACCATCGGCCCAACCCTGCCGCAGATCCTGACGGGCGACCAGCCGGTCACCAATTTGTCGCTGGGCCCCGAGGGGGCGAGGCCGATGCCGATCGACCAGCCGGAAATCGGCCGCGCCTTCGACCGGCTCTACTCCGGTAAGGACCCGGTAAGCGAGGCTTACCGGCAGGGGCGGGCTGCACGGGCCGAGCTGGTTGGCGGGCTCGCGGGCGAGATGCGGCGCGCCGACAATGGTGCCCCCCCGCCGGCCGGATTTCCGGCCGAGGCGGCCCGGCTCGCCCACCTCATTGGCCAGGACCGGCACATCCGGCTGGTCTTTCTGAGCCTCGGCGGCTGGGACACTCATGTCAAACAGGGCAAGGCCAAGGGCCAGCTCGCCAACCGGCTGCAGCCGCTCGGCGACGGGCTCCTCGCCCTCGCCCGCGGTCTCGGCAACGCCTGGGACGACACCGTCATCGTCGTTCTTTCTGAGTTCGGTCGCAGGGTCCGAGAGAACGGCAATGGCGGCACCGATCACGGCCACGGGAATGTCATCTGGGTCTTGGGCGGCAGCATCCGCGGCGGCCGTGTCTACGGCGACTGGCCCGGCCTCGCGACGGCGCAGCTCTATCAGGGCCGCGACCTGGCGGTCACGACCGACTACCGTGTAGTCCTCGCCGCAGTCCTCGAACGCCACCTCCACCTCGACGACAGTCAGCTCGCGCAGGTGTTCCCCAACCTGCCGCCGGCGCGGTCCAATTTGAGAGAGATGCTGACGGCTTAGCTGGGTCCGGGCGGGCTAGCCGCTGAGCAACTCCTCCACCGCCCGATGCGCCTGGTCGATCGCAGCGTCGGTATAGGCTGCCGCCGCGGCATCGGAGTTGGCGATGGCGATCGGGCCGCACCGGGCGCGGCCGACCTCGTGCGGGGCCTCGCCTTTCGGCCATTCCGGATCAAACAGGGGGTTGTACTCGTAGGCATAGCCGTGCGGCCAGCGATTGACCGTGATGGCGGTGATATCGCGCGCCGCAACAAACCCCGCCGAACCCAGCATGCGGTCGAGCTGGTCGCGGATCTTTTCCTCGAAGGTCGCAAAGTCGGTCGCCAGCAGCTCGTAGCGCCCGGCTCGGTGCTGGTCGCGCTCCGACAGCCCGGGCTGACACGGTGTCCGAACCATTTGGATCAGGATCGGCTCGTCCGGCGAGCGCGGCGCCCGATAGGCGCCGATGTTGGCAACAGGGTTCAGCCTTACACTCGAATGGTAGCTTCCCGGACAGTGGACTCTGTCGACCCCAAGGGAGGCAAACGCCCGCCAATTGGCAAGCGCCACGTTCGTGTATACGAGCGGCACCTTGACCAGGTAGCCCAGCGCCTCCTTCTGCTTCTGCGGCAGTCGCGGGCAGAGATATGGGATCATCATGTTCCAGCAGGCCAGCACGCAATGCTTGGCCCTGACGGTGTAGAGTCGGTCCATTCGCCAATAGACGATGTCGACAGCGGCCGGCGCGCCTGCTGATCCGCCGCCGCTGCTGGCGGAGATCCCGAGGCTGCCGAGGCGGATGCGGATAGGGTCGTCCGGCCGATCGAGCCTGCCGTAGTCGATGCGGGTGGCGACAATGTCCTCGACTCCCTCTCCGGGTACGGCCTGCGGGATCAGGCTGCGCACCAAGAGCCGGGCGATGCTGGCGTTGCCGTCGGGGAAATGGAATTTGTAGGAGCCGCCATCGGCGTAGCCGGACGGCGTATAGCCCATATGCGGGGCCGAGCCGGGATCGAGTTTCAAGCCTTGAAAGCCGGGCAGGCCGAAAGGCCACACATCGAGCGCCGACACCGCGTCGATGCCCACCCCCCATTCACCATGCGTGCGACTCTGGTAGAGCGGGATCACCGACGGATCGACCTTGACCAGGTCGAGGAGATAGTCGCGATAGCTGATCCGAGACAACCGCGCCTTCTTCTCGACAGAGGTGATTCCCGGCAGATAGTCGATCGGCTCGGTTTCGAGCCGTCGAATATCCCGTCGTGCAGTCTCGCTCAGCGGCGCCTTCTCCAAAAATCCAGGCGATGAGGTCTTGCCCTTGACCAGGCGATCCTCGCCAAAGGTTTCCCTGTCGAAAAAGACCGCAGGACCCAGCCCCAGCGAGGGATAGAAAGCGCGATCCGCGTGGCGCGCCGCGAGCGCCTCGGGGTCGATCCCGAGCGCCGTCAACAGCCCGGCGGCGACCGCACTGTAGGGGCGCGGGCTGTCGATCCCCAGCGTCCCGCCGTTGATGAGCTGGATCTTCCCGCCCAGTGCGAACTCGTTGCGCTTGGCGTGGCCGCCGAAATCATCATGGTTGTCGAGGATCAGGATGCGGGCGCCGGCACCCGTCCTTGCCCGATAGAAATAGGCCGCAGCGAGCCCGCTGATCCCGCCGCCGACCACGATCAGATCGTAGTGCTCCCCGGTATCGATCGGATTGGCGCCAGTTTCAGGGAAGGTGCCGTCGCGCAGCGCGTGGGCTGCCTCGAAGCTCCCGGGATGGCTCCCGCGCATGCCCGTCAGAGAGGGCGGGTTATAGTCGGGCCGGTCCTGGGGTGCAGTGGAGGCTTCGCCCGGATCGATGGCGGCCAGAACAGGCGCCGAAGCAGCGACCGCCGCCGTGACGGCGATGCCGTCGATGAAATCGCGCCGGGTAATCGACCTACCCATGCCGAGGCGGCGCCATCGTTCGGAGCGCGTTTCGAGGTCGCCCATCCGGCCTCAGCTCGGGTGGCGCCGATGGAGCTCCTTATTTCTTCGGCGGCGGCACTGGAATGCCAGCAATTTTCACGTTGACGGCGCCGAGGTGGTTGCGGCTGGTGAAGTAGAGGGTCTTCCAGTCGGCGCCGCCGAAGGCCAGATTGGTCGTAGCGGGCGCTCCGTGCACGATGCGGCCGAGCTTTTTCCCCTTAGGGTCCATGATCCATAGCCCGCCGGCGCCGCCGCAATAGACATTGCCTTCGACATCGACCTTCATGCCGTCTGGGACGCCTGGCTCGTCGCCGCGCAGATCGACAAAGACACGATCGGAGTGCTTGGCGAGCGTGCCATTGGGCGAGAGCTCAAAGGCGCGGATGTGTCCGCGGCGCGAATCGTTGATGTAGAGGATACTCTCGTCCGGCGAGAAGGCGAGACCGTTGGGGACGATGAAATCGTCGATCAGCAGGGTCAAGGTGCCGAGATCCGGGGTCACCCGGTAGACCCCGGAAAAGGTAAGATCCCATTGCTGCGGCGCGTTGGGGCTCGTCCACGGATCGGTGAAATAGATGCAGCCGTCAGATCTGACGACGACATCGTTCGGCCGGTTGAGCTGGCGGCCCTGAAAGCTGTTGGCGACGACGGTGATGCTGCCGTCCAGCTCCTGCCGGGTGACGCGGCGCGAATCGTGCTCGCAGGCGATGAGCCGACCTTGCAGATCGCGCGTCAGGCCATTGGCGCGGTTGGTCGGCTCCAACAGCAGCGACACGCCCTTGCCCGGCTCGTATTTCATGCGCCGGTTGTTGTGGATGTCGCTGAAGACAAGATAGCCGCTCTCGCGCCACCACAGCGGCCCCTCGGCCGGACCCTGCGGGCCGCCAAACCCGTCCGCCAGATCCTGGATCGGCTCTGAAAGCGATATGATCGGCTCCAGTTCCGGAGCCAATTGCTCGATCCGCTTTTGCGATTGCGCCATGGCACAGCCTCCTATTGGATTCTCGACAAGGGGGTTCCGGCGATACTGAGACAAAATCTACGGGCTGGGCACAAGTCATGGCAATCTGGATGAGCACGCAGCGTTTAGGGATTTGCGGAACGGCCTGAAGGAAGGAGGCAGAGATGCCCTCACGCAGCTTTGATGTCGTGATCCTCGGCGGCGGCAATGCCGGGATGGGCGTGACCGTGGGGACAAGGGAGGCGGGACTGACGGTCGCCATGATCGAACCGGATCTGCTCGGCGGGACCTGCCCCAACCGCGGCTGCATGCCGAAAAAGGTGCTTGTCGCCGCCGCCCACGTGCTCGACGAGATCGAGCGCGCCGACGCGCATCACATCACAATCGGCAAGCCGAGCCTCGACTGGGCGGCGCTGATCGACCGCGAAAAGGAGATGATATCGGGCATCCCGATCTCGCTCGGGCAGCTGATGGAGAGGCGCGGGGTCGAGGTAATCCGTGACTACGGCCGCTTCGCCGGCCCCAATGCCGTCGCGGTTGGCAACGAGACCCTGGAGGCGAAGCACATTGTGATCGCCACGGGCTCGACGCCGCGGAAGCTGCCGTTCCCCGGCGCCGAGCTGATGATCATTTCTGACGATGTGCTGAGCCAGCGCCGACTGCCGGCGAGTGTCGTGTTTGTCGGCGGCGGGGTGATCGCGCTCGAATTCAGCCATGTCTACGCCCGCGCGGGCGCCAAGGTCACGATCCTCGAAGTGCTGCCGCGGCTGCTCGACAACATGGACGCCGATGCGGTCGCGCAACTGCGCGCCGCGACCGAGCGACTCGGGGTCGCGATCCACACCGGGGTCGCGATCCAGCGGATCGAGCGAGCGGGAGAGCCACTTCGCGTCGTCTATCAAGAGGGTGGGTCCGAGCACGCGGTCGAGGCCGAGCGTGTCGTCAACGGCGCCGGGCGAGTTGCCAATATCGATGGCCTCGACCTCGCTGCCGGCAATGTCGCGGCGGAGCGCGGGCGAATCGCGCATGACGAGTATTTGCGCTCGACGTCGAACCCAGCGGTCTATGTCTGCGGTGACGCCGTCGCCGAGCACGCGCAGCTCTCTCCAATCGCGACCTATGAGGGCCGGATCGTCGGCCGCAATATTGTCGACGGCCCGAAGCACGCGCCCGATTACACCGGCATCCCGTCCTGCGTCTTTACGGTGCCGGCATTGGCCAGCGTCGGCCTGACGCAAGCAGCCGCCGAGGAGAAAGGTATCGAGCTTCGCGCCTCGGTCAACGACATGCGCGAGTGGCTATCGGGCCGCACCTATGGCGAGACTTCGGCCTGGGCGAAGGTACTGATTGATGCGAAAACCGATCGCGTCGTCGGCGCCCACCTCGTCGGGCATGCCGGCGAAGAGCTTATTCATATCTTCGCGCTGGCGATGAAACACGAGATCACCGCCAGCGAAGTCAGGGACCTGATCTACGGCTTCCCGACCTTCTCAGCCGACATCAAATCGATGCTGTAGCCTACTCCCTCTCTGCCCCTGGGGGCGGAGAGGGCCGGGGTGAGGTGGGGGATCTTGAAGCGCCTGCTGCGGCCAAGCCCACCTCACCCTCCCCGTCGCTAACGCGCCGGGTCCCCTCCCTCTCCCCCCTAACCGGGCGGAGAGGGCAAGTTTGAGCTACGCGGCGCCCGCCTGGTAGAGCGGACCGCGGATGATCTGGCCGGGCAACGCATCGGTCAGTTCGCCCTTGTCGAGCAGCACGCTGCCGTTGACCACCACGAAGTCGATGCCGACCGCGTCGCGCTTGACCTGCACGCCGCCCGCCGGCAGCGTCGCGACGGGCTCGCGCGGCTTGGATGCGATCGTGGCGGGGTCGAAGATCGTGATGTCGGCGACCTTGCCGGCGGCGATGAAGCCGCGATCGGTAATGTCGTGCATCAACGCGGTCTTGCCGGTCAGCCGATAGACGGCCTCTTCGAGCGTCATCGCCTGCTGTTCGCGCACCCAGTGGCCCAGCAGATTCGTGCTGGTCTCGTGCCGGTCGGCGGTGTGCGGCCGGCCGCCGCCGTCGCTGGTGCCGATCACGGTAAACGGCGAACCGAGGATGTGCTTCTGCACTTTCGGATCATGGTTGCGATCGATCGCCTGGAAGCAGGTCTGCAGGTCTTCGTCGAGCGACAGGTCGAGGAAGGCGTCCATGATGCTCTTATTCTGCTCTTTCGCGATCTGCTCGATCGTCTTGCCTTCGAGGTGGCGGTTCTGGCCCTTCGTCGTCATGAACACTTCGACGAGGTCCCAGCGCCGGTTGAACAGGCCGCGAGCGCGGCCGCGCCGGT